>OGZO01000049.1_pt1 | contig 58578 bp, 72 predicted proteins | sample 1576721 | NCBI WGS metagenome assembly OGZO01 (sample SAMEA3541516, study PRJEB24748) | human gut metagenome | biome: human gut; feature: human-associated habitat; material: faeces | place: China | collected 2012 | reverse complement strand
TGTCGTACAGCAAAATGCCGCCGTAGAGGCTTTCCAGCAGCTCCCAGCTCTTATCCGACGTGCTGCCGTACTCGCCGTTGGCGTTGGCCTCCCGCAGAAGGGCCATACCGTTGAAAGCGTTAAATATCTGCGATACAGCGTTGGTTACAATGTTGTCTTTCTCGATCGTCTCGACCTCGCCGGTGGTTTGGCTGGTGAGTTCGATTTTGGTGTGACCATGGATGGGCATGGTAAAGTTCCTCCTCTCGGTTTTACAAAATGTTTCTTGCCGGTGCCTTGCGCAGCAGCCTGGTGATGATCTCGGCCGCCGCATCACCGATGGGCTTCTGCGTGCCTGCCAGGATGACGTCCTGAATGGCCAGCACCTTGCGGGCCACAGGCGTCCGGGTCGGGCGGCCGATCAGCTCCTCAAACTCCAGCGTGCCGTCCCAGGCGTCGCCCACCGCCATGCCCTGGCCGGTGATGGTCGCACGGATCTGCCCTTTGGCGATCTTCACGCCGCCGCCCGCGCACAGCAGGCGCACGCTCCAGCGGTGGCTGGCCGCGCCCTCCAAATCCGGGAAGGGGTAAAACAGCGCCAAGGCGTGGGCGCCCCGCACCAGACGCTGGGCCGGGGTAAAGCTGTCGATGAGAACATTGTCCAGGTAGTACCGCACGGTCAGCGTCAGGGCGGCATCCTGTTCCAGCGTGGCCGCACCTTCAAAATCAGACGCAGTATCGCCTGTTACAGGCAGCTTCACTACCTCAGCATCCGGTTCTGCCGTCAGCAGCACCTGCGCCAAAAACATGGCCGAGGTATCCTGCGTGGTAACAAAAGTCAAGTTCACGGCGTTGGTCTCCTTGCCGTTGTCCTTCACTTTTATGTCGGAGCCGTTGGTGAAGCTGTAATAAATGATTTTGTTCGCGCCGGCCTGCTTTTGCAGGCTGCGCAGCTGGGCGTCGGTGTGGGCGGCTGCGCCCGCCAGGTAGGGGTTTTTGCCCACGCCTTTCAGCGTCATTTCGCCGCGGAACTTCCACACCAGGTGGGTCACCAGCGTTTCGGGCGCGGCATCGGCAGTGGGCAGCGCCAGGCGGTCGCCCAGCTCCAGCGCCGGGTCGCCGGGCATCGTCACGGCGGCGGGGGTGTAGTCCAGCGCACGCAGCCGCGCAAACACCGCATCGCAGATGCCCTGCCGCACCTCAGCGGTGCCGCTTTCGGCCAGCGGCATGTCGGAGATGGTCATTTCCAGGCCGCTCTCCCCCTCGATGTCTGAGGTGAAGGTATCCGTGTCGGTCTCGATGACCAGCGCGGCGTAGTGGCAGGAGAAGTCAGAGATTTTCGCATTGGTACGTGCGTTTTTTGAAAGCGTCACGCAGGGCTTCTCTCCAAACTGCACGATCCGCAGCCTGCCCAGCCGGTCGATGGTGGCAAACCCGGCCAGTAGTTGGGCAATGGCCCCCACGCAGTCGCGCCAGGTGGAGACCCGGTAGCTGCCGTCGAGCTGGCGCAGGATCTCGGCGTTGGGCGAGAGGGCCTTGATCTCCGCCTCGCTTTGCGCCAGCTCCACGCCGCAGGTGCCGGCGATCTGGGTCAGCATCGTGTAGGCGTCGCCCAAAATCGCGCTGCCGGAGAACTTGCGCTCCAGTTTCAGCATGTTGTCGTAGCCGGTCAGGCTGACCACGGCGGCGCTGCGCTCGGCCTCGGCTACGGTGTAGCGGCCCACCGGCAGGGTGTACCAGCTGCCGTCTGCCAGCTGGATCTCATAGTCGATTTGTAGCGCTGCATCGTAAAACGCAGCACTGGATAGCGCGGTGCGCAGCTGCAGCGACGCCTGCCCCATGTACACGCTGCCGAAGGCCAGCTCCTGCCCGGACACGCACTGGTTGTCCACGCTGAGTGACCCGGAAATGACGGCGCTGTCGTTGAGCGGGATGCTCGTCCCGTTCGTCAGCGTGATTTTGCCCGCCAGGCGGTCAGTGCGGGTCGGGGCACGGATCGCGGCCAGGTAGCCATCAGGTACAGAATACACAGCGTGCCTCCCTTAAAATTCAATCAGGTTCAGCTCCACTTCCCAGACTGCCTGCCCCTCGCGGGCGGCTTTCAGGTTGGCGGTGCGGTCGCCCGCGTACATTTTCGCAGTGCGGGTCTCGCCGAAAAAGTAGCCCACCTCGAAGCTATCAGGCTTCACGGCGGTCAGGATTTTGGCGCAGTCTGCGGTGGAGAGCGCCGCCCAGCTGACTGAGATTTTAGCGATGCCCTCCCGCACGCGGTTGCGCATCATTACGCCGTCCTCGGTGCGGCCGGTGTCGCTGCTGTCCAAGTCGGAAAGCTGCACCTTGTACTCATTCGGGGTGGGCATTGCCACGCCCCCGATGGTCAAAATGTCCATGTGTTTTACCTCCCGCCGCTGCGCAGATTACGCCGCCGCTCGCTGTTGGCGATGACGCTGTCCAGCAGTTCTTCGCCGATGTAGACATTGATGGGCTGGCCGTCGCTGCCGCCGTTCCAGCTGCCCAGAACGTTGGCCAGTGCCTGCTGGATGGTGGCCAGCGGGGCTTCTACGTTGGTGCCCGTGCTCTGGTCGCCCAGCATCGCCAGAAACTTGCGGTTCGGCGGGATGACCGCACCCTGTGCCAAGGCGGGAACCGGCAGGCTGGCCAGCGCCACCGGCGGGCCGCCTGCAGCCAGGCTATGCCCGCTGATGGCCGACCGGGCCGAGGAGATACCGCTGGATACCCTGCTGGCCATATTGCCCAGGGCCGACAGGATGCCATTGATGGCACTGGTGATGCGTTCAACCATCGCCACCACCCCAGAAATGATGCGGCTGATTGCCCCCTGCACTACGCTGACGATGCCATTCCAAACCGTGGAGAAAGCAGTTTTCAGCGCGGCCAGCCCGGTGTTGAGGCCGGAAACAAAGCCGGAGAAAAGCGTTTTCATGCCTGTGCAGAAGTTGCCGAAAAGCGTCTTTGCGCCGGAGCAGATCGTCTGGAACGAGGTCTGCAGCTTTGTGCCTGCCTCCGACAATTTCTGTCCAATGTTGGCCCAGAAAGTAGTCCAATCCTCTTGCAAGCCGTGGCCCCAATCGTTGAGGTTCTGCTTGATTTGGGCGAAGCTGTCCGCGACGTTCTGCTTCAAAGTCTGGATGTTGGTGTATAAATCCTGCCCGTACTGGTACAGGGCATCGTAAAGCACACCGGCTGCGGCTTTCAGGTCATCCCAGTGCTGGTAAAGCGCAACACCCGCGGCCACAACTGCGCCGATGGCGATGACGGCGATGCCGAACGGAGAGGCCAACGCGCCAATAACGGCGGGCAGCAGCGAGGCTGCGGTCTTGATGGCGGTAAATGCGCCCGTTACGCCCGTTGCTGCGGTTTTCAGAATTCCGAAAATTGCCGAGCCCGTTTTTACCACAGTGAAAGCGGTCAGAAGCGCACCAGCCACCCAACCGACTACCTCGCCCAGTCCGTGTAGCAGGTCGGATGTCCCGGTCAAAGTTTCCAAGAAAGAGTTCAGCTTGTCCAGCAGCTGCCCCAGGACGCCGCTGTTGAAAGCAGCCAGGCCGTCAATCATCGGTTTGAGGACGTTATTGTAAATGTTGCCCATACCCTCATAGAAGCCTGCCAGGCCGTCTGCAATGCCCACAAAGAACGGGGCTATCACTGCAAACAGATTCGAGAAAACCTCCCGAATCTTTTCGGCGTTGTCAATGAACGGCTGGAGCAGCGGCTTGGCAATCGCGTAGGCCACCTGTTCCACGGTCTGGATCATGCCCAGTGCCGCGTTGGCGAACATCCCGATGAATCCGCTGCTCAGCTGCTTAGCGCCCTCGCTGCCCAGGCTGCGGAATACCGTTGCCACGGCAGCGGCGAAATCGCCGAACAACCCCACCAGGTCTGCGCCCAGATTGAAGATATTTGCAAGAATTTTCTTTAAAAATTCCTTGCTGCGTTCCAGGTAGCGGGCCATACCGCCGACCAGGTTCTCCGCAATGGACACACCAATCGAGGCCGCCGCGCCTACCACCTCGCCCAGTGCAAAGGCGCAGGTATCTGTGAAGCGCTTCACGGCGGCGCTGACGGCGGGGTCTGTCCAGATTTCTTTCAGCGTGGCCCCAATCTTGGCCAGGTCTTCCTTGATGTTCTTCAGGCCCTCGCCTGCATCGCCGAAGCCCTTCTTGAAACCTTCCTTGAACAGATTCGCCAGCTCTTTCATCCGGTCGGAGATCTGGCCGATGCTATCGCCCACCCCGCTGAAATCCGCGCCGCCGCCGGAGCTGCTGTTGTCGTCCAGCCGGTTGATCTCATCAAAGGCCGCCAGGCTCTTAGTGGCCTTTTTGGCTGCGCTGCCCGTGGCCGCGATGGCCTGCCCCTGTTTCTTCATCGCACCGATGCTCTGCCCGGTAATGGTCGAAATCAGCCGAATAAAGGCGTTCAGCAGCGCCGTCACCATATTGATGAGGCTCGTAATGACCGGGGCCAGCGCGTTGGCCAGGCCTGCCGCTGCCGTGGCGGCTGCACCCTTCAGACGAGAGAACGCCTTGTTCACGCTGTCCGTCTTCATCAGTGCTGTGCCCAAGCCATTGACAAGAGCACGCAGACCTGCCGAAATCACGTTGAATACAAATGCTGCTGCGCTCAGCCGGAGCAATCGTTTTCCAAACATGCTTGCGGCCTTGCTGGCTGCACTGATGCGTTTGGTAGCGCTGGCAGCACCATTTGCAGTGCCGCTACTGGATGCAGGCAGGTTATTCACCTGCTCGGTCTGCTTGGCAACGGCAGCCTGCTGCTGTTGCAACGTATCATTGAGGGCAGCGTGCTTGTTGTTCAGCGCATCGACCGCGGCTTCCTGCTGCTTGTACTCAGCGGCAGTCTGTTCCACGGTGGCTTTCTGCTTCTCCAGCTTTGCGTTCAAGGCATCCAACTTCCCTGCGTCTGCGGAATCGCTGGGCATGGCTCCCTGCTGGGTGAGCTGGTCAAGCTGGACGTTGACCTTTTCGAGCTCGGCTGCGGTGGCTTCGGCTTCTGCCCGGGCTGCTGCCAGCCGTGACTTATAGTCGGCGTTGGCACGCTCAGAGGCGTCAGCCTGTTCCGGGGTGAAGGTATCCCCCATCTTGTCCCGCATAGCAAGGAATTGCTTGTAGTCCGCCGACAAGCGCTCGACTTTCTGGTCTTGATTGTCCAGCGTGCCCGTCAGCGCCTCGTTCCGGGCTGCCAGCTCGTCATACTGCTTACCCAGGGACATTTTCTTGTTTAAGTCTTGGATAGCCTGCTCGGTCTCCTTTGCGGCCTCTGTGGCCTCCTGGAGACTTTCGCCCAGCTTCAGCTTTTTACCAGATGCGCTGGTGATTTGCTTGTCCAGCGCGGCGAGGTCTCGGGTGGTTTTCGTGACGTCCGCTTTCAGTGCCCGCAGGTCGGCTTCGGCCTGTTTACGGTCGATGCGGACACCGATTACGATTTTGTTCTCTGCCATTTGTCACTCTCCTAAAAGCGCCAGCAATCTCAGCTCCTCCTCGGTTTTGGGATGCGGCGGCTTGATGAGGTCTGGATTTTCCCGGCAGAACTCCTCCTCTGCCTTGTCCAGCTTTTTGCCTCGGCGGCGTTTGTTGCGGATGCGGATGACCGTTGCAAACAGCCCGTCCGAGTTGATGTTCTGGTAGGCCCCGATGAAGTCCCACCAGTGCAGGTAGTCGCACCGGCGGCAGCTGTAGCCCAGCACTTCATCCACGGCTGGTGCGATCAGCTGCACGTCCTGCTTCCAGTCTGCCAGCGGTGTGCGCACCGGCGCCGCGCTATCTACAGGCCTGCCCAGGTTTACAAACTCCATCGCCTTGCGGAACGCCTCGCCCCAATCCGGCAGCTCCCGCCAGCGCGGATATAAAATGCGCAGGCAGGCGATGCGTTGCTCCTCGACGGTCAGCTCTTCGTCCTGCAAAACAGCCAGGGCGTCAAGCACCGCCCTGAAATCCGAGCGTATAGAAAAAGGCTGCCCGCCAACCTCTACGGTGACAGGCAGCCTCCAGCCGGTCATTCCGCCTGGCCCGGCGCCAAGCCTGCCGCGCTGCCCTCGTAGGCCTCGGTGCGCTGCTTGATGCGCTCTTCGGCAGCCTTGGCGGCGGTGGTCTGGGCTTCTTCGATCAGCGGCGACAGGGCGTCCAGGATGTGCTCAAACACAAGCTTGCCGTCCTCGCACATCGCAAAGCAGCTCAGCCCGCCGAACAGCACATCGGAGACGGAGCTGCCCAGCGCATAGTCGATTTTCTCCTTGATGCGCTTGTCCAGCTCCACGGTCTCGCTGATGCTGATGTCGTTGCCCTTGTAAGGCTCCAGCTCTTTCTCCACGGCTTCCCAGCGGCCTGCAAGGCCGGGGTCGGCGGGGTTCAGGCGGATGGTGCCAGCGGGGTGCCCGTCGGCGTCCACAATGTCGTAGCTTTTAATACCGCGGTCAATTTTCAGTTCCATGGTGCAATCCTCCGTTTTCTTTATGCACTAGCGGTGAAAGCCTTGGTGGCGGGGTTAAAGGTGCCCTTGGTCTTCACGCCTGTGTAGTGCACGTTGAACGGGATCTGGTAGCCGGTGGTGTCGCCGCCGTAGCTGGAGACCTCGATGTAGCACTCCTCGCGCACAGCCGGGAACGCGCCGCTGGTTTCCTCGCCCCAGAGCTTGACCTCGACGATGTCGGTCTTCAGGTCGTCCAGTACCAGGTCGCCGTCGATGATCGCCTGCAGCTTTTCAAACAGAGGGTCGCCCTTCTCGGCATAGTAGGGGCTGACCTCGCCCTGTTTCTGGTAGCTGTCGATGGTTACAGAAGTCTGACCCAGGATGTTGCTCTTCTTCTCCACGTTGGCGGAGAGCTCCGGGCTGTATTCCTCCAGGTCGGCACCCAGGCGGACGTAGCTGGGCGTCTCGGTGTTGAAGGCGGCGTTCAGGTAGTGCGCCATATATTTGCGTTCGATTTTCATGCTTCCAACTCCTTAGTGTAGATGGTTATTTGGATTTGATACCGTGCCGCATTGGCATCGGCCCCAGTCGGGATACCAGCATTTGCAGCCTCGATTTTCGTTACCTCGTACCCTGCAATTTCCGGGTAGTTGTGGGTGCGTTCCGCACCGCGGAACCAAGCCGAGAGGTTTGCGAAAAAGTCAGCCGCCGCAATGTTGGTCTTGATGGCCGCCCCGTAGGGCAACTGGGCCACGAACGTGAGCTTGTGGGTAGCGTGGTCAAGTCCCAGAATATCTTCCCGGTGGCTCTCCCCTGCCGTGCACAGCGTGTATTCGGTGGCCTGGCTGCCCAGATAGTTCGCATTGAACTTGTCGGTCTTATCAATCAGCGGGCATTCAGCCCGCAGCCACGCGCGGGTGGCATCGAGTACGTTCATTCGGCGTGACCTCCTGCAATTTGTGCGGCTCCGCGCACGATGTCGTCGCCGTTATCGGCCCAGGAGCGCTGTGCCCAGTAGGCCCCGCGCATCGGCGCTCCGTTGAAGTTCCACTCGGGGTGGCTCCAAATGCAGCGGATGTAGGGCGTTGCGTAGGTAATCAGGCCCGTGCCTATGACGGTGTTCGAGAGGGCGCTGTCTTTGGACGCGCCTGTTCTGAATGGCACATAGGGGTCGGTCACCCGGATGAACTCGGAGTCAACGAACTTCTGCGCGTCGCTCATGAGGCCCACCCGCTGCTGAAGCTCTGCGTCCAAGCCGGACAGGTCGACGTTTATGCGCAGATCAATGTCCATCAGTGGGCCTCCACGTACCAGTGCGGGTGCTGCCTGCCCTGGCGGTTGTCGTGTACTGCAAGGATGGTCATGCGCTGGCCGTCTACCTCGATGTGGTCGCCGGGGCGCAGCGTCCACGCACCTGCCGCAGCGGCGGCCTCCTGGGCCTCCCACTCGGTCGGTGCGAGGTACTTGTCGTCTGCATAGGTAAGCGTCCCACGGGTGCTCTGTGTGGCTGCACGGGTGTGCCCGGCAAAGATGCGGATTTGGAAAATCGAGGCAGCGCTCAGGCCGTCCGCCGAGGCATTGGCCACGGTTCTGGCGTGCACACTTACACCCACCAGGGCGGTGCTGATTTCCTCTTCGGCGTCCGTTTCCGGGTTGTAGTGGAGGTTGCACACCGTAATTGTTTTGTCAGCAAGCAGCGGCATAGCGTTCCTCCAATGAAAAAGGACACCGACCGCCTTGGTCGGGCTTTCGGTGTCCTGTGTTTAGCGTCTTGCGGGTGGGTGGTAAGTACCGCCCGCGTAAAGCATCCAGCTGGTAGCCGGTGCGCCCAGCGCCTGTCGGATCGTCTCTCGGTCACGGAGCGTGGCCTCTTTGCGCAGGTCTGCTGCCGAGGCGTAGCTCTCCGAGTAGCCGTCGTTATTGCTGCTGGTCACGGCCCCACCACCTGAGGCGGCGGTCGTCTGTGCCCGCGCAGCGGCATCGGATAGAAGCAGCGCTTCGCAATCTCTCAGCGCTTTGATGCAGGCTTCGTCCTTGGCCGCTGCTGCACGCCAGTGCGTGGCCTCCATGATCTGCAAGGTGGCTTTGGCCGCCAGCTGGGGGAACTCCTCTTCGGAGATCACCTCATACCCGTAGGTCAGGTATTCGGCGTGGGTCAACCAGCTATCTGCCATGGCCTCCTCCTATCAGGAACCCAGCTTCTCTTCGGCGATGCAGATTTTGCCGATGCGGACGTTCTGGTGCTCGAAGCGCAGCGCCCAGTTGGCCTTGTTGGTGAACTCTGCATCGGTCGGGGTCTCGCCGGTGATGTTGTCAGGCAGGAAAGACACACCGTTGGGGTGCAGAATCAGGCTGCGGTTCGTGTACAGGATGTCGGTGCCACCGCCCAGCTCGGGGTTGTAGTCGGTGTAGTCCGGCGTGGTGACGGCGGGGGTGGCCTCCAGGAAGCAGCCCTGGCCGAACAGGTAGCAGTCGTAGATGGTCTTCTCGGTCTCCGTATGAGAGGTGCCGCGATCATTGACCACCACGATCAGCCCGTTGATGGTAGGCAGGTCGACTTCGCGCTGCAGAACGTTGGTGATGGTGTACTTGTTGTAGTCCACCAGGCCCAGCTTCTGGTACTCAGCAAAGATCTTGCTGTGCATCACGATCATGCCGAACTTGCGGGCAAACTCGCCCAGGGCCGCCTGCTGGCCGTCGATGACCAGACCAGCGGTCACGCCACCGGCTGCGGTAGCAACGTGGGTTTTCAGGCCATCCAGCTGGAGCACGGCCTCGGCGGTTTTGACCAGCAAGCCCTGGCGGTACATGCGCCAGTACAGGCCGGTGTGACGAGCTACGGCCTGCATGGGCTGGGCGGCGGTCAGCTCACGGATGAGCTGGTTGGCTTTCCAGGCCTTCATACGGTCGATACGGATGAAGCTCTGCTTGCCGCCGGAGATCTCGACAGGGGTGTTGTTGGTTTTGCCGTCACGCACCAGGGGCGCATCGGTGTCAGGGTCGAGCGGGTTGTAGAAGCGGGTGGTGCCAACCGTACCGCCGTTGTCCAGCAGGGTGGTCATGTTGGTGTCGCTGGCCAGGATGCCAGAAGCCAGGATGCTGTCGGTAAACACAGGCTCCTGGTCTACGAAAGAGCCATAAACTTCAGGGTCGAACGGAAAGCCACCAAAAGTGCCAGTAGGCATAGGTTATCCTCCTCAAAAAATTTGTCTTGCTGCCGCCCGGTTCTTGGCACACAGGTCTGCAAAGAGCGTCGGGTTCTTGGCCTTAAGCTCCATACGGGCCATGTAGTCCATCATTGCAAAATCTGCAACGGTGGGGTCGCTGCCTGGGGCGGTCTTGCTGTTGTTGGGCTTGGGCACCACAACCTTGCGGCTGTTCTGGCCCTCGCCCTGCGGTTCGTTGGGAGTCTGTTTGAACCAGTGAGGTTTGGTCTGGGCTTTCAGCTTGTCGACTGCAGCCCGGATGTCAGCATCCAGGTTGCTGCTGCCTTTCAGTGCCGCGTCCTGCGCCAGCAGATTGATTACATCTTCGGCGTCGATGGCACCGGCGTCCTGTGCAGCGTTTCGGGCAAAATCGCGGAAGCGGTAGTCTGCGGCCTGCTCGTTCAGCTGGGTCTGCAACTGCTGCACCTGCTGCAGCGCTGCCGCAAGATCGGCGGGTTTCTGGGTGCCAAAAGCGGCCAGACCCTGCTGCGCGGCGGTCAGCTGCTGTTGCAGCGCTTCCTCTCGCACGTGGGCTGCAGTGCTGTCACGGCCTGCCAGGGCCATTACAGCGTCAACCTGGGCATCGGTCATGCCCTCGATAGCTCTCAAATCTTCCCTTCTCATGGTTCCTCCCTTTGGGCTACGGCCCTTTTTCGTCCTGCCGGGGACTGCCCAATCCGCCCGGTTTCGCTCGGCGTCAGCGATCTTGAGTCTATCGTATCATGATTTCCGACCAAAAATGTGACAGGTTTTTTGTCAACAGTGTCAACGGGTTTCCTATTAAATCTATTTCTCTATACGTGTAAGGGCTCTTTTCCCTTAAACGCCTATAATTATTCTCTATAAGGATTTTCTGTTGACACTGTTGACAATGGCTATTTATAACCATACTACGTCATTTTCTTGTCAACAGAGGTGTCAACGAAGTTTGTCAACAGAGCCCGTCTGTTGACAAAAATTGCCCCGGAGGGTTATTCCTCCGGGGCTTTTCTCATTTTTCTGGTTTGGTAAATGGCTGACCATGCTCCTCCAGGTAGGCGTCCATTGCCCTTTTCAGCACGCCGCTCACGGTGTCTCCGTTCTCGGCGACCACCTGTTTGGCGTGGGCTGCGTAGTCCTTATGAACCTTGCAGGAAAGTTGGCAGCGGTTTGCTCGCTCCCAGTCATTTCGCCACTTCCTTTGTTTATCTGTAAGCGCCATTTTGCACTCACCTCCTGTTCCAATTATGCCATAAATAACAATCTGGGTCAACCGTACTAAATTACACAATTTTTCGGCGTACACTTTGTGCGCCTTAGCGTCTTGCAAATTGCGGGCACCAGAGCTAACATACACACGTTCCCAGAAAAAAGCACGGAGGAAAATAAAAAAACCGCCCATGGGAACAGGGCGGCTGCAAGGGAGGTGAACGTTTTGTACACCGACTTTGGCTACATTGGCAAGGATGGCATCGAATACGCAACTATCGACGAAGCCATTGAAGCTGGCGTAGCCTAACCCGAAAAGCAGAAACCACCGGCGGAGCACCCAGCCGGTAGGTCTGCATCCCTTGCACCTCCGATTATGCCATTCGACTCGCAAATTGTCAAGAAGAATAGGAGCACACAATCATGAATGAAATTTTGAATCAAAAGTTTGGCGTCGAAGTTGAAATGTACAACATCACCCGCGCAAAGGCCGCAGTTGTTGTAAAGCAGACCCTGGAAGCATGGACGGGAGAAACCTGGGCCATCCGGGGCCCAGGTTTGCATCTGAACGAACGCAAAATCTGCAAACCCTTTGGCGGCCCGGAGGATATGGTATGGAAAATCGAGAGCGACTCCTCCATCCTGGCCCGTAATAGTTACGAGCGCACCGAACTCGTGAGTCCTGTGCTGACCTGGTACCAGATGCCCGTGCTTCAGCAAATCATCCGCGATCTGCGCGCGGCTGGCGCAAAAAGTGACCCGGCGCACCGATGCGGCGTGCATGTCCATGTGGATGGCACCGGGCACACCGCAAAGTCGCTGCTGAACCTGACGAACATCATGGCAAGCCACGAACAGCTGCTGATCGGTTCCGTCGGTATCGCCCCTGCACGGATGCGATGGTGCGCGACCGTTGACCAGAATTTCCTGCGTAAGGCAAACGCAGTTAAAACTTCGAGCCTTCCCCGCCTGAAGGAGATCTGGTACTCGTCCCAGGGCTGTGTTGGTACTGCCCATTATGACTTCAGCCGCTACCACATGCTGAACCTGCACAGCTTCTTTGAAGGTAAGGGCATAGAATTTCGGCTGTTCCAGTTCGACAACTACGATCCCTCTCGCCCCGTGGGGCGCAAAGGAGGCTTGCACGCGGGTCAGCTAAAGGCCTACGTTCAGCTCTGCCTGGCGATGAATTACCGGGCTCTGCATGCTCGCTCCGCATCTTTCACCCCGCTGCAAAGCGAGAACCAGCGCTATACCATGCGCTGCTGGCTGCTGCGCCTCGGCTTCATCGGTGACGAATTTGCCACCGCCCGGCGGGTGTTCACGAACCGGCTTCCTGGCGATACTGCTTTCCGTCATGGCCGCCCTACTAAGGTTGCGGAGACCGCAGCATAACCGACAAAAGCAAGCAGCAAAGTTTGTGCACTCTAGCGGCTTGCAGTGTGGGTCAACCAGAGGTAACATACACGCGAACCAAAAAACTAACGGAGGTAAATCGAAAATGAAAGAGAAGTTTCAAGGCTTCAAGTATCGGGTTCACTTCTATTTGGACACAAAGCGCTGGATGTTCTTCGCTTGGCTGATGGATAACCACCCTAGTTGCTTCGAACGGTTGCATAAAATGTTCCCGTCGTTTACGCTCCCGTTCTGATAGCCGAAACAGGCCCCGTACGACGGGGAGGAAGGAAAGAAAAATGACGGTTTTTGAAGAATTGACAAAAGGAATGAAGTTCAGCGAACCCGTGGAAGATATCAAAAAGAACATGGTAAAAGTCTTTGATAAAAATTTCAGATGCCCTCCCTGGAATGATGAGTACGAGGAAGGGTGCGCAGGGTTCGCCAGCTGCGAAAGCTGCTGGCTTGGGTACATAAACAGCGAAGCAAAATAAAGGCTGCAAATAAGTTATAAGCCGAAACGCTCCCAACGGAGCGTCCACCGGGAACAGCCGCCGTGCGGGGGCATTTTTATATAAGGAGGTCTATATAATGAAATTTGAACAGAACCCTAAACGCTGTTATATGTGTAACAAGGCATTTTCGCAAGCTATAAAGCCCATTCCAGTTATAGGTGGAAAGTGTGCGCCCGGTTATATTTGCCCAACTTGCTATAATAAATTATTTAGAAGGGATAAACAAGAATGATGAAAAAGACCCGGAAACGCCTCCCGGCGCTGATGATGGCAGGCTGCAAGGAAAGGATGGGTTTTATCGTGTTCAAAAAGATAGTGCGGAGAATGTCTGAAATCAAAACCGAGGATGATCTTGTCTGCTGCTTTAGCGACATCAATCATGCGTTCGACGCTGAGCTTATCAGCTTCAGCGAGTACGAGATGCTTTACGCCCTGGCAGAGAAAATCAAGCTCACCCCTCAGTTCACCAGCGTCGGGATGCAGCTGACAGGGCTTCGCGGTACACCTCTCAGCCTCGATTTTCTCACCGTGTCCGCTAAGGAATTCGCTACGGTCGCTGATCTGAAAGCCGCTGTTGATGCTGCCAAGGGCAGCGGTGATCTGGTGCTTAAGCTCCAGCAGCTTCGCCTTTACTGCAAGCTTGCAGGGGCCTCTGAGACCGCTACCTCGGTGTCTATCGCTTTTGTGGATCCGTGCGGCAATACCCGCAATCTCAACATCAAGAAAGTTTGAAAGGATGGTTTTCTGAAATGAATAGACTTTGCTACGACACCTTTCGCGCGGGATGTGGTATCGGGGACACCGAAAAGACCATGACCGTCGGAGAGCTGATTGCTTTCCTGAAGAAGTACGACGAGAACGAACCTGTCCTGATCAGCTTTGAACATGGCAGCGAGTATGGCGGTGTTCAGGAGTGCGACTTTGAGGAGCGTGAATTTGACGAAGATGAGGAGTGGTTTTGAAATGATCAAAGTCTTTCACGTGGACGAGAAAGGTACACCCGTGCAGGTCAAGCACTACCGGGCCGCCTACTTTCTTCCTGACCCGAAGCTCCCGCACGGGGGCTTCAAGGTTCATTATGATTTCAGAGCTTCATCCCTGGGCCGGGCCCAAGTTAAAGCCCTGGAATATGCAAAAGCTTCCAGCTTCGATTTGAAGCTGAAGTACGTTTTTGAGGTACCACAAAGAGGAGAATTTTGAAATGAAGTATTACCTGGCCTATGGCTCAAATCTTAATCTGGTGCAGATGTTCCGTCGCTGCCCGCACGCCCGCGTCATCGGGCACACGTCCCTGCCTGGTATGCGCCTGGTGTTTCGCGGCTCGAAGACCGGCAGCTGCCTGACGGTCGAACCTGACGAAGCGGCCAGCGTTCCCTGCGGGGTGTTCGCCATCCGGGATGATGACGAGCTGGCGCTCGACCACTACGAAGGCTACCCGGTGTTTTATCAGAAGCAAACGCTGCACATCCCGGAGGTCATGGCCGTCGGCACGAAGGACGTCGTGCTGCGGGACATCGACGCCATGATCTACACAATGCCCACCGATCACCGGCTGGGGCTTCCCTCTACGTACTACTGGAAGGTCTGCAAGCAGGGCTACCGTGATTTTCACTTTGCCCTGCGCCATCTGGAGAAGGCACTGTTTGACAGCCGTGCGGGGATGGAGTAAGCTGCGCTAGACCTAGTGCTGCCTGCCCTCGTCGAAGCTGCACACCACAATCGCAGATAACAGTTAAAGCCCGGAGCTTTATGGCTCCGGGCCTTTGTGCCGCGTATTATCTTCTTGCAGCCCACACAGCGCTGCTGGCCTCGCTGCGCCCAAAGCCTGGCACGGTCTCGCGCAGCTGCTGCTTGTGGCGGCCCGTCTGCTGCAAGAAGTCGTCCAGCCTGCCTCTGGCGTTGGCCAGGCGGCCTGCTGCGTTGTTTTGCAGGTCGGTCTGGCCCGTTTCCTTGGCCAGCACATATTCGCGCTTCCAGCGCCGGATTTGGCGCTCTAGGGTGCGCTGGCGGCGGTCGGCCTGTTCCTCGGTCAGCATCTGGCCGTTGTAGGGGAACTTGGGCGCGTTGTAGTCGTCCAGCATTTCCTGGGTGTAAGCAGGCTTGCTGATCCCCGGCCAGAACGGATGCCAGTTGTGGCGGCAGTTGGCCCCGGCAAAACCGCGCACGTCACCGTAGCCGATGTCCTCCAGCGTCAGGTAGCCTGGCTGGCCAGAAAGGCTGACCAGCTTGCCCTGCCACCAGCTGTGGTTTGTGAAGTCCGCCTGGCCGTCACCTGTTCGGGCGCCGCCGTGGGCAGTCAGCTCCATGATGTCCACGCCCATGGTCAGGGCATTGTTTCGGCTGATGTCCATGGCGGTCTGGTTGATGCCTGTGCGCATGGCGCGCAGCACCACGACCTCCAGCTTGTCGGTGTGGCTGCTGGGGTACGTGATGGCATCCACGCCCTCTGCTGCTAGCTCCTTGATGCCCTGCCGCACAATCTGGTCGTAGCCGAACGCACCCGTAACCGCCCCCATGTGGCCTTGGTCAAGGATCCGGGCCAGTTGGTTCTGGACGGCAACCGGCAGGTTATGGTTTCCCATCAGGGCGCGTGTCTGGGTCAGGTTGTACAGGGTGTTCATCGTCCGGCGGTAGCCGCTCTGGGCTATCTGCTGGGCGACGGAGCTGGTACCTATCCCCTCCGGCTCCTGCTGGCCTGCAGCTCGGTAGAAGCGGTTGTCCTGCTCTTCGGCCTCCAGCATGGCCTGGGCAAAAATAACCGCCACGTGGGGCGCAGCGTCGGCCATGAGCTTTTCCATGCGGTCAGCAAGGTGTTTGCGGGAGGCTCCCAGGGCTTCGGCTCTCTCGGCCTGCCATTTAGCTCCCTCGGTCATGTAGTTGGCCTTGGCAATGCGGCGGGCCATATCCGTGAGGATGTTCAGCTCCAGTTCGTCAAAAGCTGCTGCGCAGCGCTGGGCATAGTCCTCGACCTGCTGTGGCCTCAGCAAGGCTCTACGCGGTGCTTGCCGCCCTCGATGGTAACGGTGTAGCCAAGCCAGCGCAGCGCGTCACAGGCGCCCTCGTAGCGGCCCCAGGCGGTCATGCTGCGGCTTACGCCCGCAGTCAGGCGCAGTTCATCAAGCTTTGCCGCTGCCCTTTTTGCCATCTCCTGCATTTTTGCCGTTTTGGTTGCTGCCATTGGTAAGCACCCCCTGTAAAATGTCCCCGGCCATGGCTTCCTGTGTGATGGCAGCGATGGCCTGCTGGGCGGTCGCCTCATCCTCGCCATAGAAATGCTGGCGGTATTCGGCCTTGCTGCGCAGGCCCATCTGAAGCTCTGCCTGCCATTGGGCCATCTCGGTCTGACGGTCGATAATGATGGAATCGTCCCACTTGAATGTGATTTCGGGTTCCCCACTGCTGGCAGGCACACTATCCAGCTGGTCAGCCCAGAAGTCCAGTGCCGCAATCAAGCCCCGCAGCGCATCTTCCAGCGCTGCCTGAATGTCACTGACGGTGGTATAAAGTTTCTGGCGGCTGCTGATGATCTCGGTGGCCGTTTTCTCTACCTCAGAGGTCTGGGAAAGTACGCCAAAGCTCAGACCGCACTTACTTTCTACATGGCGCAGGTACTGGTTCAGGCCGCTCAGGTAGTTGCCGTCACGCAGGCTCGGTGCAAATACCTGGTAGAACGTACCGCCGTCGGCGATGCCCGTGTCGACGTTCAGGCCGCGGTAGATACGCTGGGCATGCTCCGGCAGCTGTCCGTTGACGGCGCTGGCGGGCACACCAAAACGGCGCAGGCTCTCTTCATCGGTCAGGGGCACGCCGCCCTCGCCCGTGGGTTTGAGGTACTGCTCGTCGATGTCCACGGCCAGTTCGCCGCCCTCGTATTCCCAATCCAGGCGGGTGAACTGGACATCGGCGTCGATGATCTCCGGGATGCCCGGGGCAAACATGGCGGCGCCCATCTCGCTGTTGGGCTCCACCGTGTTCACGATGGGCGTCACGAAGTAGCCGCACGGGATTTTGGTCAGCCCCGGCAGGTAGGCGATGGGCTCCACGTCCTGCCACTCGGGGCGGGCATCAAGCTGCACTTTTTCGCCCAGGTCGTCCTTGTGGGTGCCCATGTAGGCCAGGTTGATGACCTGCACACATGGGTATTCGGCGGCGACCGATACGTCGTAGCTCTCCACGATGTCGCGCTCTTTCTCGTGGTAGTCCTCCGGCCCGGTCAGGACGTGCATCCATTCCAGGCGGTTATACACATGGTCGCTGTCCTGGATGCGGTTGATGAAGACCGCCTCGGTCAGTTCCCCGTCTACGTTGGTGCTGATCGGGTAGATGCTGTCGGCGCTGACGAAGCTGACGCCGATGTCGTCGCCCGCCTGGTAAGGTTTCCATGCGCCGCTACCCAGAGCCAGGGCCACCGAGAGGATTCTCCGGCGGCGGGGGCTGATAACTTTTTGCATCTTGCGGTTGATCCAATCCGCCCGCTGGCTTCCCTGTACATTGACCTCCAGCTCCAGCGTGGTCAGCCGGGCAAGCTCTGCGCAGATAGCAGCAGGCAGGCCCAGAGCTTTGGTGTTGGGGTCGTGGTTGCAGGATTCGCCGTTGATGGCTACGCGGTACCACTCCTGGATGGCTGCCTGTTGCTTGTCGGTCATCATCGTCTGGACGCCGAGCTCCGCTTCAATCTTGTTGTAGTCAATCATGCGTTTCTCAATCCTCGCTTCTGCCAGACTGGCTCCATAGCATAGCGAGCCATGTCAATGCTATGGTTGTCGGCGTCGATGTAAGTGTTCTGCACTTCCTGGGTTTTCTTGTCGGTGGGGTACTCGTACTCGCTGAACTCCCGTGCGGTATGCGGGCATCGCACCGGGTCGATGACAATTTTTGCGCGGCTCTGGAGCCATTTCATGCCGTCGGTCACGCTGGTGCCCCCATGGGCGCTGTACTTGTGGCAGCCCCGCAGGCCTCTGAAGCCGAGGTCACGCAGGGTAGCAATGCTCTTGTTCCCTGCGCTGTCGGCGATGATTTCCTTGCCTTTCCAGGGTTCCAGGACACGGGCTAGGTCTTCGTCCTTTTCCCGGGTAGCCCGGTGCTCGGCGAAGATGTACAGCGTCCGCTGGGGGCTGCTGTAGGCCATTTCACCGAAGTGGTTCGGGTCTGGGTACCAGCCCCAGTCCAGACCGCAGTAGGTACGGTCGAACTGCGCGATTTCCTCGCGGGAGATCTGCCGAATTTCCAGGTTGTCGAAGACCTGCGTGCCGCATCCTACCACCTCGCCCATGTACTCATGCGCGTAGGCGATAGGATCACGCTGCTTCAGGACTTCGGCTTCGTCAAAAAACTTCGGCCCGAGCCATTCAGCGGGTGTGGTCAGGTAGGTGGTGTGGTGGCGGAACTGGCGGGGCTTCGGCTCCCGCTTGTAGCGGTTGACCCAATGGCGGGCCATCGCCGGGGAGTTGAACGTTTTGAAGGCGAATGCAAACGGGCCGCCGCGGAAGACGGACTGTTCAACGTTTCGGATTTCTTCCTCGCCGTCGTACTGGTCGAACTCCTCAAAGTGGGCCACGCCAAAGTAGCCAAAGGGCGCGGCCAGCGATTTCAGCTTGCCGGGATCGTCCAAACCGTAGAACTGGATGGTCTGCCCGGTGGGCAGGTATTCCAGCGTATAAGGCTTCTTGGTCTGCTTCCAAAGGTGGCGGATGCCCATGCGGTCAATGACGCGGTTATATTCGGGCCAGACCGAGGTCACGATGGTGTTGGCGACCTTGCGGAGAACAATGCCATGAATGTCGGGGATCCGCATAATCAGCAGCACGTGTTCGGTCGCCGCAAAGGTGGATTTCAGGGAGCCACGCCCGCCGTCGCCGAGGTACTCGGTGTAATCCCCGCTCCATACGGCGGTGTGGGCGGCGTAGTATTCGGGGATGATGAGGTCAGTCAGCCGCACTTCCGGGTTGCTGCTGATTGGCAGGCTCCGGCGGTTTCGTTGCTGGTATGTCATCAATGAACACCACCTTTCCGCTCATGCCACGCAGCTCGGGGTGCTCGCTCCAGCGGTCGGGGCATTTGTTTTTGAGATAAAAGCAGATAGCGCCCAGGTCGCCGTTGGCAGCTTTCTTGAACAGCGCGTTTTCGACGATGGCAATGGATGCCTCGCGCCCGTTGTTGAAAGACACACCAATTGTCGCCGGGTACTTGGCAATCCACCGCCGGAGCGTGCGCGGGGCGATGGGAACGCCGCGCAGGCGTTCCATGTTGGCGCAGATTTCTTCTTGGGACAGCCCCTGCTGCGCCCAGCTTTGGAGAAGAAGCAGTCCCGTGGGGTCTGTCCAGTCATCGGCCTTGGGTCGTTTCTTAGGCATGCCTCACACCTCCTCCATACAGGCGTTTTGCGGGGCTTTTAGGCCCCAGTGGGTAACTTGTCGCATCAGTTCAGTTTCTTGGCTTCCTGGCCCGTGAATTGCTGCCAGCGGTCGATAATGACGTCGGCGTATTGCGGGTCGAACTCCATCGTGAAGCAGCGGCGGTTCATCTGCTCGCATGCGATCAGAGTGCTGCCGCTGCCGCCGAACAGATCCAGCACGATTTGGCCGGGCTTCGAGCTGTTCTTGATGAGGTGGCCGACCAGGGGCACCGGCTTCATGGTGGGGTGCTCTTTGTTGGCGGCGGGTTTGTCGTAGCGCAGCACGGTGGTCTGCTCTTTTTGCAGGTACTCCTGCACACGGGTGGCCCAGGCCAGCAAGTCTTCTTTCTTCATCTTCTTGAGATCCTCGGGCTTGGCGTCGTCGATGACCGTCGTGTTGGTGCGGTCGTTGATGAAGTAATGCCCTGCGCCCGGCTTCCAGCCGTACAGGCAGGGTTCGTGCTGATACTGGTAGTCGGCGCGGCCCAGAACAAGGCTGTTTTTGACCCAAATCAGGCAGCCGTGCAGCTCCCAGCCTGCCTCCCGGAACATGGCGCGGAAGGCCTCGCCCTCGGTGTCGGCGTGGAAGATATAGGCGGCTGCGCCGGTGCGGCAGGCGTCGATGGCGCAGCAGTAAGCCTGGAGCAGGAACTGCCGGAACTGGCTTTCGTCCATGCTGTCGTTCTGGATTTTCTTTCCGTTGCTGCCCTCATAGTCCACGTTGTATGGCGGGTCAGTGACAAGCAGGTCTGCCTGTTCGCCGCCCATCAAGGCGTTGACGTAGCGCGGGTCGGTGCTGTCGCCTACCATCAGGCGGTGTCTGCCCAGCTGCCAGATGTCGCCGATCTTGCACACCGGGGCGGCTGGCAGCTCCAGCTCGTAGTCGTCCTCTTCGGCGTCGCCGTCCGCCTGCTGCACAGCAACGTCCAGGCCGAAATCGGAAAAGTCGTAGTCCAGGCCCTGAATTTCTGCGGTCAGCAGCGGAACGTCCCAGACGGCCACCTCACCCGTGGAGTTGTCAGCGATGCGGTAGGCCTTGACCTGGTCGTCGGTGAGCTGGTCGGCCACGACGACGGGCACCTCTTTCAGCTTCAGCAGCTTGGCTGCCTTGTAGCGGGTGTGGCCCACGATGATGATGCCGTCCTTGTCTACGACGATGGGCTGCTGGAAGCCGAATTCTTTGATGCTGTTGGCCACCGGCTTGACCGCCGCAGCGTTGTTGCGCGGGTTGTTCCCGTAAGGATGAATGTCTCCGATTTTCCAGGTCTGAACTTGCATTATCTGCCCTCCGTGTGTTGATTCTCCCTCTATCGTACCATGGCTTTCGGCTGCAAATGTGACGGGTTTCCGCGCCGTTCGCATCCAAAAATGGCGGCTTTTTGGAACTGAAGCCGAAAAGTGGCCGGTTATTTAACGAGAAAGCCCTGTTTTTGGGCATGAAAAAACCACCCCTGCCGTGAAAGGAGACGAAAGCGGCAGAGGTGGGAAAACGGAGGTGCACGAATGAAAATCACCCGGCGGTATTATCATACCATCCGGGTGACTTGAAAATGTGACAGGTTTATTTGGATTTCTTTTTGGCCTTGGCTGCAGGCTTCTTGGCGGAGCCCCAGGGGTCTTTCCAGCCGACGGGCTTGGTGTCTTTTCCCATGTGGATGTGCCACATATCCACGGCCCATTTGACCTGGTCTCGGCCGCCAACGCCCCGAGCTTTGGCGGCTTTGACGCCGATTTCGATTTCTGCGTCTGTCGGGTTACGATATGCCATTGTGTACCTCCTGTTGGAATTACCAATTATTCCAATCGGTTCGTTTTGAATAGATCTTGTGCGACTTGGCCACTGTTACGGCCTTGCGGTTCAGCACGGTATAGTAGGAACCTGCCTTGATGACATTGTACCCAAGCATTGCGGCAAAAACGGATTGACTACCATCCGTGCTGCTCCACCCAGCATTTTTATCTTGGTAGCCCTGACTCATATGCCTCAAGGCAGAGTATGCTTTTGGGTGAGCCTGCGCCCAGGTATTGAACTTTTGATTCAGCTCCCATTCGTCAATCACTTTAGCGTTATGATTCAGGAACATTTTCTGCTGCCGCGCGGTGGGCTTGTACTTCCCGTAGCTCCAGCTATCACTGGAGGACTCCGCAAGGTAGGTACCGTCACCGTGGATACCTCCGCTGAGGTATTGGGTGCCTTTGCGGAACTGATCGAGCATCCGCTGTGTAGACAAGCGGCCATACGGGGCGTCGGTGTGGTATAAGCTCTTGGCCCCTGCTGCTTTTCGTGCAGCCTCGTAGGCTTTGTCATCCAGAATGGTCGGCTTTTCGTCAGCCCATCCTATCTGGTTGAAAAATCGCTGCGTATCCGTGGCCTGAAGCTGACGCCACCTCAAATCGTCGTCAGTTTCGTACTGGTCAATCTCGGTCAAGATGTCGGCCGTGTCGTCATCGCTCAGCTTATTGAAAGCTGCCAGCTCCATCGTGCCATCGTTCTGCAAGCTCTCGCGGATTGCGTCCGCAGGGCTGACCGAAACCGCCGCTGCTGTCTGCTGCCTTGCCGCAATGGTGCGCTGCATCCCTTGCTGGCTTCCCAGCCGTCCTCTGCCCATGCTCGATCCTCCCAGTTAGTTACTGGGTTCATCGTATCATGGTTTTCCGGGGTAAATGTGACAGGTTTATTCAAGTGCTTTGGTGAACGCCTGATACTCGCGCTCGCCGTAGCAGTAGATGCGGATGTCGGTCAGGCTCTTGGCGGGGAAGGTGCGCAGGGTGTCCGCTGCGATCTTCACGGCCTCGTTCAGCGGGTAGCCGTAGATGCCTGTGCTGATGGAGCAGAGCCCGATGCTGTGCAGCCCGAGCTTTTCGGCTTCTTCCAGGCAGCTGCGGTAAGCGCTGCGCAGGAGTTCGGCATCGCGCGGTCTGCCTGCGTAAACGGGGCCGACCGCGTGGATGACATATTTGGCCTTGAGCTTGAAGCCGGGCGTGGCTACGGCTGCGCCGGTGGGGCACCCACCGATGCGGTCGCAGGCTCTCTGCATATCGTTCCAGCCCGCCTCCTCGAAGATGGCACCGCAAACTCCGCCGCCGCCAGCAAGCTGCGCGTTGGCTGCGTTCACGATGGCATCGGTGTCGGCGTAGACCACGCTGCCGCGCAGGACGCTGATTTTTGCCATGTTGATTACCTCGCTTTCTTCGCGGAGGCTTTCTTCTTGGGCTTGGCTTTCTTCTTGGCCGGAGCCTTGTAAGGCTCGATGGGCTTCCCGTCGCCATCGAGGAAGGGGCCGCCGCCCTCGAAGTGGTGAACGAAAGTTCCGAATTTTTCCCAATCCTTGGCATCCTCGGGGTGCATGCCTGCGGGTGCTTTGTATTTCTTGGTTGCCATGGTGTTGCCTCCTTTTGCTCTACTGTATCACTTCGACCCTGAACTGTCAATGTTTTACACAGTTATGTCGATTTCTAACTTGCCGTTCTTCCATCGGGCCCCGGTCATACGCTGTTTCGTGCCTCTAGCAAGGACGCCCTCAGACTCTGCCTTGTTGGCTGTCATGATGGCCTTGGAGCCCTTGCTGATCTTGTAATTGAGCCGGATCTCTTTTGTGGTGAACACATTCGCGCTGGCATCCGTGGAGAAGGAGGTGTATGCGTTGTCACTGAACGTGCCCTTGCCTGCCTGGATGTGCTGCTGTACCTGCTTGACCGTTGGTGGCATTCCGAGGTTCCGTAAAAAGTCCGGGCCCACGAAGCGGACGCCTTCGATGTTGCGTGGCAGCGCTTTCATCTGACCATCCATGCGTCTGATAGTTCGCTGCACATCGGCGCGGGTGATCCAGCTCCAGTTGGGCGTGGCCTTGTGTGCGTCTGCCATGTCTCCTCCGTTGCGGAGAAACCGATTCACGATGTACGCCTGGCTCGTGTTCACATAGTCCTGGCCCTCGGAGCCATCCTGTCCCATCGCAGCCATAATCGCCTGATGTCCGGCCCAGTCCAGCTTGTGGTAGATGGGCGGCAGGTCTGCCATGGTCTTCGGTGGCGCTGGCGTGCTGATGGCCTGCTGTATTCCATGGCTCGCTGCCAATCTACCTCTACCCATTGCGCTTATCCTCCTGCGCCAGCTTCCCGGCGTATTTCTTGGTCAGGAATCTGGCCCCCATCATCGTGTGTGGGAAGTTCTTGTAACGGACACCCGCATCCTGGCAGACTTTCTCGATGTCCGGCGTGAGCTTGCCGTACACAAGCAGGCCCGTCGGCTGCTTCTGCCGGAAAAGCTCACGCACACCGTCCATGAAGTAGCCATACAGCTCTCGGCCCTTGACGCAGCCGACCGTGCTTATGGCTACGGTGCTGCGCTCGGGCAAGCCCTCGAACGTCCAGGCAAAGCTGGCCTTGTCGGCCCAGCTTGCACTGGGGATGACCGTCAGCCCTCTGGCCTGCCACCACGCACCTAGAAGCTGGTTGCGGTAGTGGTTCCATTTCTGGAGCGGCTCGGGAAAATCGAGGTACATCGAGAAGTCGGGCTCGACCACGAAGGCGAACTGCTCCAAAAGCTCCAGATACACCTCCGGCTTTGTCCAGACCCGCTCGAACTGATAATCGTCGCTGTAGAAGTGCAGCCCCTGCGCCGTTCGGAATTCGCAGCTTAGTGCGTCCTTAAACCGCACCATGCTGTCCACGCCCTCCGGCCAGGGTGCTGCCTGCATCTGGGCGAAGCCGCCCGGCGTCAGCTGAACCTCTGGCAGAAGGTGCCAGTTGACCAGCGTGGCCGTGCGGAACCGCCCATTGTCTTTGCCTCCGTTCGCCATGGGTTACACCCCGAGGTGTCCTCGTATGGCCCGGCGGGCCTTACGCAGCCCAGCTTTCGTGCCATCAAAGAAGCCCGTTTGCGGAGTGTCCGACCCCGGGGTGAACATCTGCACTTCGTAGCCATCTGCGGTGCGCCGTACACGCGCCTGCTGGTGGTTATTGGCGATGCCTACCCAGGATCCGTCGGCAGCAGGGGTCAGATCGTTAACCTCGTGCACAATGGCCGCTTGCGCCTGCTGGAGATGCTGCTGCGTGGCTACCGACATGCGTCCTTTGGAGTTTAGCGCTGCGCTCGTAGCTGCTACGATGCCTCTGCTGGCTCCCAGTGTCCCTCTGCCCATATCTATTTCTCCTCGGTAAAATCTCAAAGCACCCGGCATGTTACGCACCGTTGGTAGGCTCACCGGGTTTCGTTATCAAAATGCCCGGCGGTTGCGCATCGTGGAGAGGCTGCCGGGAGGGTGGCCCGGCATGGTACGCTCGTGGGGTGGTCGCTCTTCCTCGGAGGCGTGCTCGGGCCTATGGCTCCATCGTACCATGGGTCGGCGCATCAAATGTGACAAGTTGCAGACCCCGGTGTGCGATCTGGCACACGGTGTTCGGTGTGTTGTCGCCGCCGATGATGAGCGCCACCTGCACCCAGCTGCGCTTGCCGGGGCCTAGAAAAGCAACACGAAGAACCCGCTGTGTCAGCGGGTCTTCTACGTTCTCTATGATCTGGCGGCGGTGTGCGCGGTTCAGCCGCCTGAACTGTCGTATGGTCATCTCACTCCCCCTCTGCTGTTGTGCTCCCGGTGCCAACGCTCCAGCTGCTTACGCTGCGCGTTGGACAGGGGCCTGCGCTGCTTTGGTGTGCCTGGGGCTTTCTTGGGCGCTGCTGGCGGTTTCTGCTTGCGCGGTGGGGCCGGGAGCTTCAGCGCTCGACGCATCTCTGCCTCCTGCTCTGGCAGATCGCCCGTCGGCATGCCCAGCCGTCGGCGGTCTCTGATCTCCCGCTGGAGTTCCTCCAGGGCTCTATGCTCGTCCATGCTGCGCCTCCTCGACCAGCCGCTTGATGCCTTGCACCAGGCCCTGCTGGCACTCGCCTTTGCGCTCCAGCGCTTTGGCTACCAGCTCGTCCGCGCCGTTCTTCACCAGCAGGCGGTGTATGATGACGGGCTGCTGCTGGCCTTGCCTGTAAAGCCGGGCGTTGCCCTGCTCGTAGAGTTCCAGGTTCCACGGCAAGCTGTACCAGATCAGGTGGTGACCGCCCGCCTGGAGGTTGAGTCCGTAGGCGCAGCTGGCGGGCTGGGCCAGCAGAACGTCCAACTCGCCACGGTTCCAGGCGTCGGCTTCTTCCCTGCCCTTCAACACGGCGAAGCTGAGGCCCCTCTCGCGCGTTTTAAGCTCTGCCTGTAAAAACTCCTTATCGAACTCGAACGCGTAAAACACAAGGGCTCGCTGCCCGTCCAGCGCGTCGATGAGTTCGTCGAAGGCGTCCAACTTGCAGCGGTTCAACGGGTGCACCTGCTTTTCGGCATCGTACATCGCGCCGTTGCACAGCTGCAGCAGCTTGCCCGTCAGCGTGGCCGCCTGCATCGCGGTGATGGTCTCGGTGTCGACTTCCAGCAGGCGCTGGTTCTGCATCTCCTGGTAGGTGCCCCAATCCTTGGGCGGCAGCACGACGGGAATGTCCTCGATGATCTTCTCCGGCAGCTGGAGGTGGTCGGCTGCCTGGATGCTGATTGCCACGTCTGCCAGCTTGGCCTGGATGGCCTCTTCGGCCCCTTTGCGCGGCTTCCAGCTGTAAATCTGCATCCCGTTGCGCTTGTCCGGCTGGAAGTAGTTGTCTCGGTACTGGGTGAATCTCTGCCCGAGCCGTTGACCCTGGTCGAGCAGATATACTTGTGCCCACAGATCCATGTAATCCTTGGGGGCTGGCGTGCCTGTCAGCTCCACCACCCGGTTGATGTGCGGGCGCATCCGGCGCAGTGCCTTGAAGCGCTGGGTGCTGTGGTGCTTGAAGCTCGACGCCTCATCCAGGACGACCATGTCAAACGGCCACCGCCGCCCGTAGCGTTTCTCGAGCCAGACCACGTTGTCTCGGTTGGTTATGTAGATGTCGGCCTTTTTACTAAGGGCCCGCTCTCGCTGCTTTGCTGTGCCCAGAACGGTGCTCATGCGCAGCCCCTGCAGGTGCTCCCACTTCTTGGCTTCGTCTTGCCACGTCGCCTCAGCCACTTTCTTCGGTGCGATGATGAGCACCTTGCTGACATCGCTCAATTGCAGCAGTGCCGCGATTGCCGTCAGCGTCACGACCGTCTTGCCCAGTCCCATCTCCAACCATAGCGCCACGCCTGGGCGCTCGATGATTGCGTTGATGCACTCCTGCTGGTACGGGTGCGGTTTGAACTGGTTACTCATCGCTGCGCATCTCCCTGCTGACCTCTTTGCCCGGCTTGCTGGGCGCCTGGCCTGTGCGCCTCCGGGAGATCTGCCCGAGGTAGACTGCCACCCGGCGGGCCTCATCCGTAGAATCGACCTCGAACCACGGAAACCCCAGCCGCTTCAGCTCCCGGCCCCAGAACTCCTGCAGGCTGCCTGTCTTGATGTGCTTGCCGGGGGCCTTAGTCTCCACAAAGGCAACCACCCCGCCCGGCAAAATGCAGATGCGGTCAGGCACCCCGTCCGTCCCCGGGGACACAAATTTCAGGCACCAGCCGCCCTGCTGCTTTATGGATTTTTGTAGCACACGCTCCACGGTGCTCTCTCGCATGGCTTCCTCCCTTTTGTCAACAGTGTCAACGGTTTTCCTATTAAATCTAAAAATAGGCCATTAGGCTATTACCCCTATTCCCTTACCTACTCCCTGTCTCCCCTAATCCCTATAAAATAAAAAATAGAAATATTTAGTTGACATTGTTGACATTTGTATATTTATAACTAAGTAACGTCGTTTTCTTGTCAACAGAGGTGTCAACAGAATTTGTCAACAGAGCCGTTCTGTTGACAAATTTGCGTTTTGCCTGATTTTGCCTAGCTTTTTAAGTCTGTTGACAAACTTTTCGCCAGTATCTTTGCCGTCCGTAGGGCTTAAATCTTTGCACGTTTGTCGCACGTTCCCAGCCTACAAGGCTATCGAGGGCTGCGGCGATGCGCCTCTGGTCACGGGTGTCGATGCGCTCGATTCGCCCGTGCAGGCACTCGCACCAGACCTCGGCGACGCACACAGCATCCCGTTCTTCCGTCTCTACGGGGTCTTGGAAGCTGCCCTCCCAGTAGAGTTGTCGCTTCTCCAAATCCCAGCCGTTGCGCCATCCTTTGGGTGTGGGGCGCTCCACGAAATCCCGGACGGCGGCGATCCACTGGTCGTCTTCCTGGTGCTCTGCCTGCACCTGCACGGCGGTCTCCTGCAACGCGCCGCTGATGTAGGTTTTCTCGCCCAGCTGGTAGTATGCCATGGCTTCCGCCCAGAGCTGGTCTACGGTTTCGTCGTTCAGCCAGTCGGCCTCGTCCATGACCCGGATGTCGTATTTCGGCTGCTTGCGATACACGTCGATGGGCCAGAACCGGCGGTTGCCTGTGCTGTCGCGCAGGAACTCGGTCTTGTTGCTGGTGCCAAAGAAGACACACCGGCGGGGATACTGCTGGGTGTTCTGGCCGTAGCTGGGCCGGTACCAATCCTCGCATTGGCTGATGAACTGCTTTGCGGCTTCAGCCTCGCTCTTGTCCAGCGCCGTTAATTCGCCCAATTCGACGACCCAAACGCCACGCAGGCTCTCTCGGGCGTCCTTTCCTTGGAACGAAGTGATGCTGTCAGAGAACCATTTCCGCCCCATTTTGCGCAAAAAAGAGCTTTTTCCGATACCTTGCGGGCCTGAAAAGATGACAACTTGGTCGTATTTGTACCCCGGCTGTATCGCTCTGGCAACGCCTGCAACCAGGCTCTTGCGGGCCACGGCGCGGGTGTATTCGTTGTCGTCGGCACCCAGGTAGTCGATGAAGACCGTGTCCAGGCGGGGCTTCCCGTCCCATTTGAGGCTGTTCAGGTAGTCGACCACGGGGTCTCTGGCGCTCTGGGCGGCTGCCATTCGCAGGGCGTCGTCGATTTTGGCGCGCCCGGTCAGGTGGTAGACGGTCTCGAAGAAGTACCGCAGCCCGGCATCGTCGTCATCGCTCCAGCCGCGTTCTCCCTCGGTGCTGCTCCAAAGGAACGGCCCACAGCACATCCGGCGCATCGAGAACAAGTCATTCCATATCTTCCCGCTTAGTGCCGGGTCATAACGCAGGATCAGCCACATGTTCTGCACAGTGGCCAGGAGCTCGCCTTTGTTGGTGTACTCCAGGCGTTCGTGCCAGTCGTGGCCCTCCTCGACAGGCTCAAAGCCTGACAGGGCCTCGACCTCGCGCTCCTCGCGCAGCAGCCCGGCGACGGTCGGATCGCTGCCTGCCAGCTCACACATGGCCTGGTAGCTGGGCAGGCGGTTATTGGGGGTGTCGGGCTTGACGTCCAGATCCAGGTTGCCGAAGCGGTGAATTCGCACCAAATCCCAGGCGTTGACCAGCCTGCCGCCCGCCGGGTCGGTGCTGTGATGGCTGTAAAGGAAACAGCCGCCGTCGTAAAGCACCGCGCCTCCCGTTGTGCTACCGGGGGTGTAGGTGTAACGCCCCGGGCTGGCCTCGTGGTAAGCCTCCGGCAGGAACTTGTCGATGGCCGCGGGCACGTCGTAGACCCGGCAGAAAGCCCCCACCAGGCCTTGCTTCTGAGTGGGGTCGGCCTGCTTGCCGCCCGGGCGCTTTGGAGCGCTCTCAGCGGGGCACAGGGGCCATTCTGCTGCATTGTGCCAGTCGCCGTAGGTGCCCAGCAGCACGTCGGCGGGCAGGGGTTTTCCCTGGGCGGTGCTACGGAAGACGACCTCGCTGTCGCTGCTGGCGCTGGGCCAGTACATCAGGCGCTCGGCCTCGAAGGTTGTCGGGTCGAAGACCTCCATACTGTCATCGATCATCTGCGCCGCTGCTCTTGCCAGGGGCTGGTACTCGTCGGCGCTGACGGGGCGGTCGATGGGGATAGTGGCCCGGATGCGAGGGTGTGCGGGCTCGTGCTTGCGGGTGCTGTAGATCAGGTAGTCGAAGCCGAGGGCGCTCACCGCTTCACACAGGGCCTGCGTGGTGCCTGCCTTGGCGTTGTCGATGTCTAGGGTTATCATGCTGCGCTCGGTGCAGCAGCCGCGCTTACGCCGCCCCTCGGCGAGGGCAGCCGCCACAAAGCCGCCGTTGTCCTTGAGCTGGTCTTGCTGGGCCTTGGGCATGGCCATGTACTGGGCGTGGGTCTCGCTGCCCGTGATCAGGTGCTTGCGGGCCTCCTCTATGAACTGTGGCCAGGTCAGGTCGACCTGTTTCCACTTTTTGTCCATCCTGCTGGTGCCGATGCTTATACGCATGTCTCTGCCTCCGGCGCTTCGTTCGTCTGCTGGCTGCCGCGCACCTTCCAGTACTGCCGCTGCCAGTAGTCCACCCGCTGCTTGGCGGTCTCGTATTCGGCCTCCATCACTTTGTTGGCGGTCATCAGCTCCCGGATGCGCTGCTCTTTGGGATCTGCCTGCTTATCGGCCACCAGGGCCATGGCAAAGGTGGCGGCGATGGTGCCGATCACCAGCCCTCCGATAAATTGAAGCATCGTGTTGTCCTCCTCTAAATGTTGTGTGTTCTGACGTACTCCCCGTAGCTCTGGCCCGCCTCGGCGGCAAGCCGAAGGATGCGGTTCATCTCCGCTTCCTTGGCCGCCTGCCGTTTGGATGGGTCGGGATTCTGAAGTTCACGCCATTCCCGCGCCTGCTGCTGCGCCACTTTGGGTGAGCAGGCGAGGCAGTATTTTCGAGCCTTGCGCTCGGTCTGGAACTCCGCGCCGCAGTGCTTGCAGATTTTAGTCATCATTGGCATAGACGGTGTCCTCTTTGGCTGCAAGGCGCCGCGCCCAGCGCTCTGTCTTTTCCTGAGCAATGTCGTGGATGACTTTTCTGACCCCAAAGCCCAGATCTAGCTGTTCCCAGCACACCTGGACGTCGGCCATCTCCTCGATGAGGTTGTCCCAGCACTCATCCTCTTCCTTTGGTGTGGGGTTTACGCCGCGCATCTTGCGGGCCAGTTTGAGGGCTGCCTGGGCCAGCTCGGCGGATTCCTCAGCCAACTGCTCAAGCACCGCTTCGGTGCCGATGGTCTCGATGATTCTCATTCGCTGTCCTCCTCGATGGGCTTGGGTTCCGGCTCATTGCGGTATGCGCCGCTGTAGAAGTACAAATTGATTAAAGTCCAGATGTCATTTTCATGGAAGCCGCGCTTGCGTAACTCGTTGTAAAGGTTTGTAGCGATTCGTGCGAAGTCTTGCCAGGTCATTTGCCGTCCTCCTCGTAGGCTTCGTACAAGAACGGGTGCTGCGCAAATCCGGCGGGCATCGGGTACTTTTGTTCTGTATCCACGAATTTTGCGGGCTCAGTAGCCTGCTCCCAGTAGTCCAGTGCCGCTTTCTTGAGGTTACTCTTATATCCAATTCGCCCGCAGGCAAGGCACACACCGTAGTATCTGCCTTTGCGGTCACGGTTCAGCACCGCGTTGGGGGCTTTGCAGATGCAGGTCATTCCTTGATCTCCTCCCAGGTGTATCGGCCCTTGCCGGAGTTGCGCCACTGGCCCAGGCCGCGCTTGGTGCCATAGTCGAGGCATTCGCGCACCATGGCTTCGAGGCTCGGGTCGAGGCACTCAATCTCGAACTCAGCGGTGCTGCCCGCCGGGACGCTCTCGCTCTTGGCGATGCTGACGCGCTCACCTTGCGGGGTGCTGGCACGCAGCGGGCGTTCGCAGTAGCCCATCTTCAGGCCGTGGAGGTCGTAGGGAATCTCGCGGGGGTACACAAAAATCAGGCCGTCAATGGCTTTCTTGTAGGCTTTCAGCCCTGCGCAGGCCTTGCCACCGGGGTATCCGGCCTTGCCTGCTGCCGCCAGCGCCTTGCAGGAATCCTTGAGCATGCCCTTGATCTGGTAGTCCCAAATCAGCGGGGTGCCATCGGCCAGCTTGGGGAAGACCGTGATGCGGTCTTCAGCGTTCTGGGCCTTGATGTTGTTGACCTCTTCGGCGGTCAGGTCGTCGGTCGGGGCCTTGCTGGCGATGTAGGTGGCCAGGAGTTCTTCGTTGCTGGGGCTGCTGCCCAGGGCTTCTTCGTTCAGGGTAATACGTACTTTCATTTTGATTGTCTCCTTTAAAAATGTATTTTTCGGTTGCTGTTCTTTGCCGTTGCGGTGCAAAACGTTGCGCCGCTTTGCCCTAGCCACTCACAGCCCATCGCTTCTTGGCCATGCCGTCGCTTTTCCCAGCAATGCCGGTGCGATGCGGAGTTAAGCGGTGCCATCGCGTTGGCCTGCATTTCGTAGCCGTTGATTCGAGCTTCTATCCTTTTCCGAGGCTTCGCGCCGTAGTACAATGCCATTCCGCTGCCGTGCGTGGTGAGGCTGAGCCATGCGTTGCCGCTGCGTTTCGGCTCACTCAAAGCGTAGCCCATGCGTTGTAAATCTCTGCCCTGCAATGCCTTTCCAGGGCGCTGCTCTCGATGCGAAGCATTGCCGTCTCAGAGCAAATCGGTGCCGCTGCGGCGGCTTGCCTCTCAATTCGTAGCCATTGCGGTGCGGCTCCTATCAACTCGCTTCGGGGCCGTGCGTCGCCTTTGCCGTGCAATTTTTCGCTAATCCTAGGCAAATCTTTTCTTTGCCGCTGCACAGCTATTCTTTGCCCTGCCCCGGCGGAGCCATGCAGTGCCTTTTCTTAGCATCTAGGCTCGGCGCATAGCCGTTGCGTGTCCAAATCATAGCTTTGCCTTGGCACATCAGTTCGTCTCGATTCCCTCGCATTTCAATGCCTCTCCAAAGCGTAGCCAGCATATCGTAGCCGTCGCCGTGCGCGTCGTCACAACGCCTCTCCGTGGCGTCGCTTACCCGCTCGGCTCATTGCCTGCGCCGGTCAGTCTTTGGTGAAGAAATCCCCCACCCAGCCCTCGGCGTTCAGGGGCAGGCCCTTGGCCCAGGGGGCTGGCTGGCTCATGATCCGGCGCACCTCATAGAGGTCAGCCTCGGGGTCGTTTGTCTGGCGCTCGATGACTACCTCATCGTGGATGTGGAACACCACCTTGAATCCGGCGGCTTTGAGGTTGTCCAGGGCAAATTCCAGGCAATCCCGCCCGATGGCCTGTGTCAGGTTCTCGGTGAGCTTGCCGCCGTAGGTCTCGCTGTCCTGCCAGCCCCGGTCGGTTTGCTCCATGTAGTGGATGTGGCCGTCGTCGCCAACGCTCGGGTTGGCGTAGTAGAGCTTTCTGCCGCTTGGCAGGCTCATGGTCATGAATGGGAACGGGCAGGTCGTGCTGGCTTCCATGCGGAAGGTGACGCCAGGGATAGCCAGGCAGCCGCGTTTGCTGTTGATGACAAATTTGGCCGCGTGCTCCATCGTCCGCCAGAGCTGCACAATGTTGGGGTTCTGCTCTCGCCAGCGGTTCACCATATCCTGGATTTCCTCGTCTGGCAGGTCTTTCAGTGCGCCGCTGACATCCATCCGGCGCATGGCCCCTACCCCGCCCTGGTAGCCCAGGGCCAGGGTGGCAACTTTGCCGCGCTGGCGGTAGCTGTAGTTCGGGTGGCCTTTGACGATGGTCTCGACCGGGATGCCGAACATCTTTGCCGCTGTGGTTTCATAAATCTTGCCCGTGGTTCTGAAAACGTCCAGCACCCATTCTTCCTTTGCCTCCCAGGCAATCAGCCGGGCTTCGATGGCCGAGAAGTCGGCATCGATGAACACCGAGCCTGGCGCGGGAATCAGCGCCGTTCGTATCATCTGGCTGAGCACGTCGTTGACGTCGCCGTAGATCATCTCCAGCGCGTCTACCTGCTTGCCCTTGATAAGCTGGCGCACCTCGTTCTGGTGCTTGAGGTAGGTTCTGGGCAAATTCTGCACCTGGAGCAACCGCCCAGCCCATCGCCCGGTGCGTGTCGCACCGTAGAACTGTAAGGTTCCGCGAATGCGCCCGTCGGGGCCTGTGGCCGCCTGGATAGCGTCGTACTTCTTCAGGCTGGATTTACCCAAGCCCTGGCGAATCTCCAACACGCGCTTCACGGCGGGGTTCTGGGGCTGCTTCAGGGCTTCGGCCACCGTGGCCTTTTGCAGATCCGGCAGGTCTGCGCCGTTGTCGTTCAGCCAGTCTCGCAACTGGCCGGGGGCGTTCGGATTCGTCAGCCCGGTGATGCGCTGCGCCTCCTCGAACAGCTCCGCGCTGTACTGCTGGCCGCACCAAAGCGCGCCGCTGGTAAGCTCTGCGTCCGTGGCAATTCCCCGGCTGTTCATCCGCACATCATCCCGCCACTGTTGCCAGATGAAATCCGGCACGGTGAAAGGGGCGAGCAGGTTGTCGATGTGCCTTTCGGTCTCGACGTCGCGGATGTTGTACTGCCTGAAAATCTCCCACTTGGCTGGGTCGTGGTCTGGTAGGTTGCGGGTGCGGCCCCCGTTGGTCTTGGTCGGCTTGCAGGGGCAGCAGAAGTAACGGATAAGGGCTGCGCCCTCCCGCATTTTGGCCTTGTCCTCGGGCAACTGGAGGGCCTTGCCTGCCTCTTTCAGGCTGGCAGGTAGGCCGCAGTACATGGCATGAACCATGCTGTCCTCCCACTGGTCGAGCCAAGCCTCGCGCTGCTGCTGGGTCAGGTGGAAGTGCTCGCTAAGGCACCACCATTCAAAGGCGGCGTTCCAGGCTCGCTTTGTGTAGCGGGGGTCGAAAAGCATCTCCTTGAGTTGGCACCAGTTTGCGATGAGGTGCTCCTCCTGACGAGGGTTTTTCAAATCCAGCAGGTAGACTTTGTAACCGTCCACCGCCACGCTGCAGAGCAGAATCTCAAAGTCTGGATCCTGGGCGTAGCGGTAGGCGCCCACCTTGCCGATGTCCTGGGGGCTGTAGGTCTCCAGGTCGATAGTAAGTATCATGCTGCACCTCCGAGTGCCGCGTGTTTAGCCCAGCATGTCTTCGACTTCGGGGCTGAGTACCTGGAAGCCGTCGATGCCAGTGTCGCCACCCAGGCGGGCACCGTCCTTGGTTTTCTGGACGGCCACCAGGCCAGCCGAGATGCCCTTGCCGCCCTTGGTGTTGTTGTAGGCGTAAATAGACACCTTGACGTTGGCGTAGCAGCCGCTGTAGACCTCTTCCCTGTCCATGACCGGGTTGCAGGCGGCGTCGATGATCTTCGGCGGGTGGTCAACGCCTGCCTTGGCGTTCATAAAGAAGCAGCCTGCGTAGGTGCTGTCGTCGGGGCGTTCGGCGTCGCCATCGCGCAGCAGCGGGTGTGCGTAGGCTGCGGGCTTCTTGCCGTTCCACTTGCTGCTGACAGCTTCGGCCTCAACCTTGGCCATCATGGCGCGGATGGCCTGCACGGTCTTTGTGTCGGATTTCGGGATGAGCAGGCTGCAGCTGTACTGCATGCGGTCGCCCTCCATGGTCTGGCGAGCTTCCCAAATGTTGGCATAGCTCAAACGTGCGGGGATGATGATTTCGTTAGCGTTCATAGTGGGTTCCTTCCTTCTTAAATGGGAGTAGTGTGGGTTCCGTGGATTTTTGAATCCCTCGGGGATGGGTTTGATCTCGTAGCGCCACTTGCGCCAGTTGATGCAGGCTTTTCGGAACGCCCGCTCTGCTTTGCGCGGTGTTTCGGCGGCAATGCCAAAAACGAAGCGCTTTTCTATGCTGTTCCAGATGCCGAAGGTCACGTTTGCTTCTCCTCGGTATCCTCTCCAAACTCCTGATAGAAGCCGTGGAGAACGCTCTTTGCTTCCCGGAGGCCTTCACGGTAAGCATCACCGTATTTGGAGCCTCGGATGGTTCCGTATGGGTTGCGGCAAAGCTTGTTGGTCAGCCGCTTTTGCAGCATTTCGTATTCCTGTTTGGTCATTCCTTGATCACCTCGAATCCCTCCGCCGGGTCGTAGGCCGGGCGTTTGTCACTCTCGGGGGCCAGCTTAGGTGCACCCTTGGGCTTCTCGACGTAGCCGCCGCAGACCTCGGCAAAGTGTTTCTTGCCCAGCAGCTTTTCGGCTGCTGTCAGGCTGATGGGCGTGCGCTCGTACAGCATGGCTTCCTGGATGCCACTGGCTTCAATGGCCTTGAACGCCGCATCCTGGTCGGTGAACCGTCGGGTGCTGCGCCCCTCCACCAGCTTCCAGCCAGGAACAGGCGTGCCGCTTTGAAGCTGCTGCTGCGCATATTCCTCCAGACACTTGACGTACTCTGCCAGGCCCTGCACCTGGGTCAACCAGTCACCGATTTCTTCGTTTGTGAGCAGGCGTGGGTCGCGGGCTTCAGGGATAGTTTCGGCTACGAAGCCTGCCAGCGGGCCGTACTTGTCTTTCCAAGCGCGGCACTGGGCCTTGGCCTTGCACCAGCGGCATTGCTTCTCGCCGGGGTTTAACTGGCCCTTGCCCTCCCAGGCAAGCTGGGCCATGGGCTTGAGAAAACTCTCGGCCCAACGGGTGAGGTCGTTCTCTGGAATTTCCCAAGTCTCCGGCTCGCTCTGGATGCGGGGCTGGACGATGCTCATGCGCACCGTGTTGATCTGGTCGGTGGCCCTGAAAAGCTCCCAGGCGCCCAAGGCGTACAGCATCATCTGGGTGTTTTCCTCCGGGCTGACTGGTACGCCTGCGCCGTACTTGAAATCCACCACATGGAGGATTCCGTCACCGATAAGCAGGCAGTCGCAGGTTCCGAAGCACTCAGGCACCCAGCGGGTCATCTTGACGTGTTGTTCTACGCAAACCGTCGGGGTGTGCTTGAACTCGGCGTACAGGGTGTGGATGAAATCGGCATACAGTTTGGCGGCCTCTTTCATCTCCGGGGTGTAGTCGTCGCTGTTCCAAAGGTCTTGTATCGGGGCTTCCGGCAACCCCTCCCAGCCGGGAATCGAGCGCCGGACGACCTGTTCGCACAGGTAGTGGGCTTTGGTGCCCTCCTCGGCGTAGACGCTGGTTTCGTTCGGCATGAACTCGGTCAGCCGGGCGCTGGGCGGGCAGGCCAGCCATCTGGCACTGCTGGAAGGCCCCAGCAAGGCATGTTTACTCGGTGCCATCGTCGTCGCCCTCCGTTTCTGCTAGGTAGTGAAGCACGGACATGCTGAAAGCTGCTGTTGCGGCGGTGCGGTCGTGCTCGCTTGAATAACCATTGCTGATGCAGGCTGCTGACGCGTTGGCCAGGCAATCCAGGACGTTTTCGACCGTCCCACCAAAATCAATCAGGGTTCCGTCCTCATCTCGATGGATTTCGATGTGGGCGAGTGTCTTACTCATCGTCGTCGTCCTCCTCTGTGCTAAGTGCGCGGGCCAGGACGGCGGCCAGGACACCGAAGGGGTCACTGGGGTTCAGCTTCATAACGACTTGCGCCAGCGCTTCATGTACCCAGTCTGCCGGGCCGTTCACTTCTACCTGTGCCCCGTCCTTGCTGGTAGCCGTAACGCGGATGTAGTAGTTGGGTACTGGTGCCGCGTCCTCGATACGTTCAAGATCAGTAGAATGCGCCCACCAGTCCCTTCTTGCACCTTGAATGGCGGCTTGCGGCCATTCAACCAGTGTCGTTCCATCGAGGCCGGAGTCATCGTAGACGGTTCCTACGGTGCCCGGTTCAGGATAGTATTCAGGGTGGTTCTTATGGTCTCTCTGTGTGCTGGGGCTATCAATGAGCCGCACCTTGTCCCCTTTCTTGAACTCAATCATTTGCTGCCTCCAAATCTGCCAGCGCGGCGGCGCGGCTCGCTTCGGGGACGCTGGAAAGGTTCGAGGCTCCATATTTGGCCAGAACCTTTGCCAGCGCATCCTGGTGCCCGGCCAGGGCCACCTTGCGGCCCAATGCCTGCAGTTCGTTCAGGGTCACCGGCTTGGGTGCGGTCTCCTCCTGGGTGCTGCCGCCGGGAGCCCAATCCTGGGCTTTGGGGGCCGGGATGGGCAGTTCCTCGGTGTTGGGCACCGGGGCCTGCACAGGGGCCGCCTGCTTGGTAGGCGCGGCCTTAGTGACTACGGGTGTTACCTTGACCTCGGGCAGGATTTCGCCCAGGTCGAGTTCCGCTAGGCCCGCGCCCTCGTTCAGGGCTTTCAGGGCATCCCGGTAGTCCGCCGGGTTGTCGGCGTGGATGCTGATGTTGATAAGCATTTCGTGTTCCTCCGTTTCGTTAGACGTTTAGGTACTGGCAGATGGCAATTACCACCTTGTTGCGGTCATCAAAGCTCGCGGTGCCCAGAAACCGTTGCAAGCCGTCCCTGTCGATGGTGGTGATCTGGGGAACCACCGCCGCGCTCTTGCGCTCCAGGCACTTGCTGTGCAGTATTACGTTGCTGGGGTCGCTACCATCGATGCGGCGGTCTCCGCTGCTGATGGGTACGACCGTCAGGCAGGAGCTGGTGAAGTTGTGGTCGTCCACGCTGACGATCAGCACCGGGCGGCTGCCGCGGATGATGCGGTCGTCGGCGTTCTTGCTACCCAGGGCATCATCCGAAACGTACCAAATGTCGCCCCGCCGGGCGTTGGGGTAAGTGGTCATTGCTGCACCTCCTCGTCAATTGCCGCCATGTTGCTGATGGCGTAGGCCACACACTGTTCTACCACCATGCCCATGGAGATCCCGGCCATGCTGGCCAGCATCTTGATCCACTGGAAGGTGGTCGGCGTGAGCCTGACCGTTGGCTGGGTGAGGTTGCCCTCCTGCTGGATGAATACCGGCTGCCCAGCCTTATTTCTGAGTACGAACTTTTCCATTGGTGTCCTCCGTCTTGAGTGCGGCTCCGCAGATGGCGTTCAAAGCCAGCGTGGCCAGAATGACACCGGGCAGGTTCAGGTTGCCTGCTGCGGTGATCCAGAAAACCAGGGCCGCGCCTCCGGCCAGTTTAAGCATCATCTTCTTCAAAGTTGAACGCCTCCTCTTCGTGTTCCCAGGGCTTGATGAAGTAAACGTAGTAACTTTCCTTGGGAATCTTGAGCCAGTTTCCGAGGCAGGCCATGTCCGCAGCATCCCAGGGGTGGTTCCCGTTGAATCTGTTGCAGACGTAGTTGTAACTGCGCCCCAGCTTATTGGCTGCATCCTGGGGAACCGCACCTGCGTCAAGCATCCGCTTGCGCAGTTTAAGATACCGTTTCATGGGTGTGCCTCCGTCTTTTGCTGAATTAAATTCACCGTCCTAGCAGAAAAAAATGCGGTCTTTATCCGCCGGGGTCAGGTCGAGTAGTTTTGCCAGGCCGTCGATTTCGCTGGCCTTGAACTCTCGGTCGTTCTCGATCTTCTGCTGGAGCGCTTGCGGTGTGATTCCGAGCGTGCTTGCAACGTATTTATATTTGAGCCCGGCATTGGTAATCAGTTCCCGAAGCAGTTTCGTGTCGGTCATATGGTCACCTCCCTTCGTTGTCTTGCTGAATTTCATTCAACGTCTGTAGCATAGCACCTCGGTGACTGAAAGTCAACAATTTTTTCAAAAAAATTTAAAAAAACTTGAATTTCATTCACCACTATGGTATGATGTCCCTACAAGAAGGAGGCCAGCTGAATGTCTGATATTTACGAACGAATTAAAAGCCGCCGCGAGGAGCTGGGATTGACCACCGAGGAACTCGCTCAACGAATGGGCTATAAGACCCGCTCTTCCATCACGAAAATTGAAACTGGCAAAGCCGACATCCCTCAATCTAAGGTGAAGGCTTTCGCGCGGGCGCTGCAAACCACCACAGCCTACCTTATGGGCGATGATGATGCTCGTGAAGCTCGCCCCTCTATCCCCGCTGGCTTCGAGCCTTTGCCGGAGATGACCGCTGTCCCTCTGGTTGGCACCATCGCCTGCGGAACTCCCATTCTGGCCGAGCAGAACGTCGAAGCCCGCATCGGCGTGCCCGCTGCCTGGCGGGCTGATTTCGCGCTGACCTGCAAGGGCGATTCGATGACCCCGAGGTATCTGGATGGCGACATCGTCTGCATCCGCTGCCAGCCCCAGGTCGAGAACGGCCAAATCGCCGCCGTCTTGATTGGAGAGGAAGCCACCCTGAAGCGCTTCTACCAGAATGGAGATACCGTCACCCTCCAGGCTGAGAATCCGGCCTACTCCCCCCTGGTCTATCGGGGCGAGGAATTGAACGAGATCCGCATCGAGGGCCGCGTCGTCGGTTTCTGTCGCGGAGAATAAAAAAACGCCCACGGTGTTGGCGCACCGTAGGCGTTTTGATAGAATGGCTTGTTCTTGTGGAACAATACCAACCAGCACTTGTATTGTACCACTCTTGGGCAGGCTTGTCAAAGTGTACCCAGGAGGTTTTTTATGCTTACGAAAAGAACAAGTAGTGCAATCTGGTATCCAGACCTTAAGCGTTGGCAGGTCAAAGTCCAAAAGGACGGAAAGCGCCGAACTTTTACCTGCTCCACCCCAGGCCGGGCGGGTAAACTGGAGTGCCACGCCCGCGCGGATGAATGGCTGGCCAGCACACAGACAGAATCCGACATGGTCTACATCGACCAACTCTACGGACTCTGGTTTGCATCGGTAAAAAAGACAGCCAGCAAGAGCCATTGGTGCCCTTTGGAGAGCCGATGGCGCACACATGTCATCCCGGTTATGGGCCGGAAGCGTCTTGATAAAGTGACCGATGGCCAGTGGCAGGATCTCATCGATTCCATCTACGCTGAGGGAAAATCAAAGAAAACGCTGCAGAATTATTGCTCGGACATCCGGGCTTTCTATAAATGGCTGCGCGCCCATGGCTACACGATGATGCGCCTTGAAGCACTTCATGTCCCCAAAGGCGCGGAATCTGGCGAGCGCCGTGTTCTTCAGCCTGATTCATTGCGAGTGCTGTTTCAGTCCGACCTGACTACCTGGAGGAACAATCCCTGCGTGGATCAACTCGTGAGGGCCTACCGCTTTCAGGTCGCTGCCGGGTTGCGCCCCGGCGAGGTGATCGGTCTGTGCTGGAGCGATATTGTCGGTTACCGCGGTGCGGACACAGATTGGCAGAAACTCTCTGGGACGCTCGTCACGATTCATCGTGCGGTCAATGTTTACGGGGAAATCACCAAGGGAAAAAATAAAAACGCCCGTCGCAGTTTTGTTATGTTCCCGTTGCTGGCGCAAATTCTGGAAGAGCAGAACCGCTATACTGGAAAGAATACCCAGGTGTTCCCTATTCGCAGCGAATCGGCTTACTATGAAGCGTGGCAGAAGTACTGCCGTGCAAACGAGATCCCGCCAATTTCGCTCTATGAACTTCGGCACACTTTTGTTTCCATCGTCAAAGTGCTTCCCGCTGGTGAGGTGAAGTCTTGGGTCGGGCACAGCAAAAATATGGACACTTTTGGTGTCTATGCCCACACGCTCACTAGTGATGGAGCCCGTGCAGCAGATGATTTCGGCAATCTCTATAGGCAGCTGCTAGGGACTAACGAGTAAATAAAAAATTAAACCTCTGCGATGGATTTCGCAGAGGTTATTTTTATGAGTGGGTACAAAAGTGGGTACTCAACAAAAAATCGACGTAAAAACTTACGTTTCTACGTCGATTTTTTAATGGAGCTGATGGGAGTCGAACCCATGTCCGAAAAGAAATTGGTTAGAGTATCTCCGGGCGCAGTATGTTTATTGGATTTCCCTTGGTGCGGGCGAGCATACACGCACTACACCTTGGTAGCTTCGTTAATACCTGACGGGCGGCCAAGCTCAAGCCCGTTCATGTTCAGTACCTAATCGACGCCCTGGCCCTGCACGGTACTGATGCAGGCAGGACGGTCGCGCCTAATTAGGCAGCGACGGCAACAGAATAATCGTTGTCAGTTAATTTAAGTTTGGCGCTTTTATCGTGGTGCACCGCCACGGCCCGCTGCTCACGCCTCTCTCCCCCCGTCGAAACCTTTACAGCCCCGCATATTCGGTAGGGCAACGCCCCACCGGGAAGGTTAGCTTGAAACAGACTTTTTGCTGCCTTTACCGGGATTTCAGCGCGCGCTCGATATCACGCTTGGCATCGCGTGCGGCAGCAGTGGCACGCTTGTCATACAATTTTTTACCCTTGCACAAGCCCAGTTCCAGCTTGACACGCCCCTTTTTAAAGTAGAGCGAAAGCGGAACCAGCGTGTAACCTTGCAGCTTGATCTGTTGCCCCAGGCGGCGGATCTCGCTTTTATGGGCCAGCAAACGGCGGGGACGGCGCGGATCTTTGTTAAAGATGTTGCCGTGGTCGTAGGGGCTGATGTGCATGCCCTTTACGATCAACTCGCCGTCGTCAATGTCGGCCCAGGAGTCTTTCAGGTTGGCTCCGCCGGCACGCAGGCTTTTGACCTCGGTGCCGACAAGCTCGATGCCTGTTTCCAGGGCTTCCACCACAAAGTACTCGTGGCGGGCCTCACGGTTCAGGGCAATCACCTTTTTGCCGGATTTTTCCTCAGCCATGAAGCTCACCTCTTTTCTCTCTGGCGGGATTTAAAGTATAGCGCGTCTATGCAAAAAAGTCAAGCGCATCCTGTCACAACTCACCGCGGCCCTGCATGGCGCGGTACAGGGTGGTCTCGTCGGCATATTCCAGGCTGGAACCTACCGGCAGACCGTAAGCCAGGCGGGTGGTCTTGATGCCCATCGGCTTGATGAGCTTGGCCAGATACATGGCAGTGGCTTCGCCCTCCACCGTCGGGCTGGTGGCCATGATGACCTCCTTTACGGTGTCGTTCAGGCGGGCCAACAGCTCTTTGATACAAAGTTGCTCGGCGCCGATGCCGTCCATGGGCGAGATCAGGCCGTGCAGTACGTGATACAGGCCGTTGTACTCGTGGGTGCGCTCAATGGATTTGATGTCGCGCGGGCTTTCCACCACGCAGATCACGCTGCGGTCGCGCTTTTGGGAAAGGCAGATCTTGCAGATTTCGCCTGCGGTATAGTCCTGGCAGATGCGGCAGCGGTGCAGATCCTTTTTGGCATGTTCAATGGCTTGGGCCAGTTCCATGGCCTGTTCGTTAGACATGCCCATGATCTCGTAGGCCATGCGGGTGGCGCCTTTGCGGCCGATGCCGGGAAACCGGGCGAACTGATCCACCAGATTTTCCAGCGGCTCTAAATTCTGCGGCATAGATACGGCCTCTTAGCCCAGACCGGGAATGTTCAGCCCGCCGGTCATCTTGGCCATTTCCTCCTCGGACTCCTTGTCAACGGCCGCAACAGCGCTGTTGACGGCGGCGGCAATGAGGTCTTCCAGCATTTCGATATCCTCGGGGTCAACGGCCTCGGGCTTGATCTTGACAGCGGTGATCTCGTGCTTGCCGGTCATGGTAACGGTGACCATCTCGCCGCTGGCGGTACCGGTGTACTCTTTGGCCTCCAGCTCCTCCTGCTTGGCGCGGATCTCGTCCTGCATTTTCTGGACCTGGCGCATCATGGCGTTGGGATCGGGGCGGCCGTAGCCTTTGGGCAGTCTTGCTTTCATGGATATATCCTCCAAATCTTATTTGTCTTCAATTTTAATATCAACACCGAGGGCCTGCATGTTTTTCAGCGTTTGATCGATGGAAACAGCAGGCGTATCGGAAGTGTTGTCTTTGAGCTCCTCATAGGGGCCGATGTTGCAGCGGATGTGGGAAACACGGTAGATGGATTCTTTCAGCTTTTTGCTGACCTCGCGGTTGCTGCGGATGTAATCGCGGAAAGCATCGCTGCACTCAAACAGCACGCGGCGGCCATCGTAGTAAGCGCGGGTGTTGCGCAGAAAAGAGATCAGCATTGCGTCGGTCTCTTCCAGATCAGCCAGTACATTGGGCCAATATATGAACGGCTCCAGCGGGCCCGCCTCTTTGGGCGGCTCCCGTTTGCGGGCTGCAGGCTGTGTAGCAGCAGGTGTGGCGGGGGCAGGCGTGGACTGCGGAATTGGCGGCAGCTCCGGCTGCAAAAATTCCGGGTCCGGCGGCAGCGGCGGGTCGTCCGTCTGGATGGGTGGGACGGCAGGCTGCTGTACCGGCGGTGCAACAGCGGGTGCAGGTGCCGACACGGGAGCCGAAGTGAACGGCTGCGGCGCTGCGGCTGCCACCGGCTGGCTGGCAGCCGGTGCTTGCATAGTGGCAGTTGCCATGGGCTGCGTCAAAGAGAAAACAGCCAGTTCCAGCTCAATGCGCTGGTCAGTGCCGCGGCTCATTTTTTCCAGCGCGGAACCAAAGACGTTGATAGCGCGGATGGCGTCTGCCTGCGGGAAATCCTTGCGCTGCAGATAGGCGGCCTCTTCTTCGGGTGAGGTGCCTGTCAGCAGCGAGGTGCCGCCCGGCAGGGCACAGAGCATCAGGTTGCGGTAATGGCCCGCCAGCTCCATGCAAAGGCGGCGCATGTCCACGCTTTGCTGGCGCAGGGCGGAAATCTTTTCCAGCGCGGCAACGGAATCCCGGGCGGCGATGGCATCGCTGATCTCGAACAGATACCCGCGGTCGGTCACACCGGCCATGCGGCGGACCAAAGCCTCGTCGACCTTATTGTCCACGCCGGCGCAGGTGTCCAGAATAGATAGCGCGTCACGCATGGCACCATCGGCCAGGCGGCCAATCAGCTGGGCAGCGTTGGGGTCTAGGTCGATCTTCTCCTGTTCGGCCACATAGCGCAGACGCCCGGCAATGTCGTCGGCCGTGATGCGCGCAAAATCATACCGCTGGCAACGGCTTAAGATCGTGACCGGGACTTTCTGTACCTCGGTGGTAGCCAGGATGAAGATGACGTGCTCGGGCGGCTCCTCCATGGTTTTCAGCAGGGCGTTGAAGGCCTGCGTGGAAAGCATGTGGACCTCGTCGATGATATACACTTTATAGCGGCAGACCGAGGGCAGATAGGCAACCTCGTCGCGCAGGTCGCGGATGTCATCAACACCGTTGTTGGAGGCTGCATCCATCTCGATAATATCCATGATGGCACCGGAGTCGATGCCCTTGCAGACTTCGCACTGGCAGCATGGGTCCGGGCTGGAATGGTCCAGACAGTTGACCGCTTTGGCAAAAATTTTTGCGCAGGTGGTTTTGCCCGTGCCGCGGGTGCCGGTAAAAAGGTAGGCGTGGCCGATGCGCCCGGCGGCGATCTGGTTTTGCAAAGCTGTTACAATCGGAGCCTGGCCGACGACATCCGCAAAACGCTGCGGACGCCACTTGCGGTACAGTGCGCGGTACATCAAAGCCACCTCCCTGCAAAAACAGTAAAAAGGCGGGCAGAGCACGCGGCTGCGCTGCTTGGCGTACAGATGCAGGCTTGCCGCGGCACTGTGCAAACGCTGCTTAATGCTGCTCGGTTCCCCGCCTGACATGGTTCACAGGCTGCCCACGCACGGGGCCTGCATCTGTACGCGAAACAGCGCAATTCAGCCCTGTCCGCTTTTAGTATTGTACAATATTTTCAGGATAAATGCAAGGGGTATTTTATTGTCCCAAGGCCTTAGCCCAAAAGCTGCTTGGCAAGGTCGGCGCTGGCCTTGGCGTCCTTGCAGTAGTAATCGGCACCAATGTCCTTGGCGTAGCTGGGAGTCAGCACTGCGCCGCCTACCATGACTTTGCAATCCAGCTTGGCAGCGTGCAGGGCCTCGATGGTGGCCTGCATGTTGGGCACGGTGGTGGTCATCAGGGCCGAAAGGCCGACCAGCTTGGCACCGGTCTGGCGCACGGCTTCCACCACGCGCTCCGGCGGCACATCACGACCCAGATCCAGCACATCGTAACCGTAGTTTTCGAGGATGACGCGCACGATGTTTTTGCCGATGTCGTGTACATCGCCTTTGACGGTAGCAATGACGATCTTGCCCTTGCTGCCCTGGGCCTGGCCGGAGGCGGCAATCTTGGCCTTGATGGCCTCGAATGCGGCCTGGGCAGCCGTGGCGGCCTGCAGCAGCTGCGGCAGAAAGACGGTGCCCTTCTCAAAGCCATCGCCTACAGCGTCCAGCGCCGGGATCAGCGAGGTGTTGACGACATCCAGCGGCTCGCGCATCGTCAGGGCAGCATCGGCGGCGGCACGGGCCTCTGTCTTTAAGCCGCGGCGCACAGCCTCAAACAGGGCGTCCCCGCCTGCGGTATTGATTTGTGCATCGGCAGCGGCGGGCGCAGACTTACTGACCTGGCTCGTTTGGATCTGTACATCCGCGTAGGCAGCCACGTAGTCGGTGCTCTGCGGGTCCTGGGAGGTCAGCACGCGGTAGGCGCGGACGGCGGCCATCATCTCGGGGGTGTTGGGGTTCATGATGGCAAGGTCCAGCCCGGCCACCATGGCCATAGTCAAAAACGTGGTGTTCAGGTAGCCGCGGCAGGGCAAGCCAAAGCTGATGTTGGAAACGCCCAGCACGGTGCGCACGCCCAGCTCCTTTTTGCAGCGGGTCAGGGCTTCCAGCGTCTGGACGGCTCCCTCCTGCTGGGCGCTGGCGGTAAGGGTCAGGCAGTCAATGTAAATATCCTCGTTGGGGATGCCAACGGCGTTGGCGGCCTTGACGATGCGCTGGGCAATGGTAAAGCGGCCATCAGCTGTGGCAGGGATGCCGTGCTCGTCCAGCGCCAGACCGACGACGGCGGCACCGTACTTTTTGCACAGCGGCAGGATCATATCCAACGTGCTCTGCTCGCCGTTGACCGAGTTGACGATGGGTTTGCCGTTATAGATACGCAGGGCATGGGAGAGGGCGTCCGGGTTGGAGGAGTCCAACTGCAGGGGCAGATCGGTGACGGCCTGCAGGTCGCGGACCAGCTGCTCCAGCGTGGCAGGCTCATCGATGCCGGGCAGACCGGCGTTGACGTCCAGCACCTCGGCACCGGCCTCGGCCTGGGCCACTGCCTGGGCGCAGGGGTAGGAACTGTCCCCTTCCCGCAGGGCCTGCTGCAACCGCTTTTTGCCGGTGGGGTTGATGCGCTCACCTACCACAGTGATGCCGGTCACGTCCACAAAGCGCACCGGCGTACACAGGCAGCTGCGGCGAATGGGAATCTTCTGCGCCGGGGTAAGCGGGTTGAAGGTCTCTTTTAATTTGGCAATGTATTCCGGCGTGGTGCCGCAGCAGCCGCCCACCATTGAGATGCCGGTGGCGGCGTATTCACGCATTTGTTCGGCAAAGCCGTTGGCGTCCAAATTGTAGCTGCCGTCCGGGTTGGGCAGGCCCGCATTGGGCTTGACGAAAACCGGCAGCCCGGCAGGAACACTGCGGCAAAGGCGCTGGGCAAAGGGCAGAATCTCGGCAGGGCCTAACGAGCAGTTGATGCCGATGGCATCCGCCCCCAGACCGGCGGCGGTAACGGCGTAGCTTTCCACCGTGCAGCCGGTAAAAGTGCGGCCTCGGCTCTCAAAACTCATGGAAGTGAACACCGGCAGGTTACAGTTTTCTTTGGCGGCCAGGATGGCGGCTTTCAGCTCGTACAGGTCGGTCATCGTCTCCAGAAAGACGAGGTCGGCTCCGGCAACAGCACCAGCGCGGATGACCTGGGCAAATTCTTCGTAGGCATCCTCAAAAGCGAGGGTACCGGCGGGGGCCAGCAGTTCGCCCAGGGGGCCGATGTCCAGCGCTACCAGTGCGCTGGTCTCCTGCCCGGCACGGCGGGCGCAAGCGATGGAAGCCGAGACGACTTCCTCGACACTACGGCCGCAGCCAGCCAGCTTTTTGGCGTTGGCGCCAAAGGTGTTGGCCAGCAGGATGTCCGCCCCGGCGGCCGTATAATCGCGGTGGATGGCTGTTAAGACATCCGGCATTTCCAGCGCTGCCAGTTCCGGCTTTTGACCGGGCTGCAGGCCGCGCTGCTGCAGCTGGGTGCCCATGCCGCCATCCAGAAAGACAAAGCGGCGGCGGTCGAAAACTTCTTGAATCTGCACAGATACTCCCCCAAAACGTCTTATTTAGCAAAGCAGGTGGTGCCCTGTTTGCGGAAGCTGCAAGTCTCCCGCAGGTGGCAGGTGGTGCAGCCTGCCAGGGTGCCGGTCACGGGGTGATCGGCAATGCCTAAAATGGCGGTGGTGCTTTTGCGCGGCGCCAGTAAGTGCTGGGGCGTGATGGCCAGGCCGCAGCCGCGCACGGTATCTACCGCCAGGCAAAGCTCATCGTTCAGTTCCAGTGGGCAATCCCCGTAGCCGGGGGCGTAGCGGCCGGTTAAGTAGAGATGTTCGGCGGCAAATTTGGCACGCCATTCAGCTTCCAGCTCATCGCAAATCTGCTCCAGCAAAACCGAGGACAGGGCATCCGCAGCGGCGGCCATAGCAATGTCGGTCAGCTCCAGCCGCCGTAACAGAGAATCCACCTGGGAACCCAGCGTGGCGGCCATCAGCAGTACGGCATCACAGCCTTGCAGGTGGCGCGTTAAATCGGTGCCGCAGTCCAGTTCCGGCGGTGGAAACACCGCCCGCGGCAGCCGCCGCACAGCGGCCCGCGGCGTGGCAGCCGCCAGGATCTTTTCCTCGGCACGGTCCAGCAGTGCGGTGGTGGCATCATCCGGCTGCCAGCCGGATGCACCCATGTAGCGCAGCGCCGTAGCACGTTTTATGGAAGAAGGCTTGGCCCGCTCCATTACAGCAGGTCCTTGATGCCCTCGTAGACCTTGGCGGCCACATTGGCATCGTTCATGGCGTAAAGGTGCACGCCGTCGGCGCCGCCCTCGATCAGGTCGCGCAGTTGGTTGACGGCGTACTCAATGCCGGCCGCATAGAGAGAATCCGGGTCATCCTGAAAACGGGAGACCATGCGGGTGAACTCCGAGGGCAGGCTGGCGGAGGAAAGAGCGACGGTGCGCTCGATCTGGCTGCGCTTGACGATGGGCATAACACCGGCAGAGACCGGCAGTGTTACCCCGGCGCGGCGGGCCAGATTGAGGAAACGGTAGAAATGCATGTTATCAAAGAACAGCTGGGTCAGCAGATGCTCGGCACCGTTGGCCTGCTTAATGCGCAGGTTTTCCACGTCCTGCTGCAGGGTGGCAGCTTCTGGGTGGGCCTCAGGGTAGCAGGCACCGTGGACCGAGAAACCGGGCTTCTTCCATTTAATAAAGGCGGTCAGGTCGCTGGCGTGCTTGAAGTCCGGGCTTTCGGGTCGGGTCGGGGTGCGGTCGCCGCGTAGGGCCAGCACATCGCGCACACCGGCCTGCTCCAGCTCGTCCAGGATGCGGGCGGCACTGGTCTGGTCATTGCCCATGCAGATCAGGTGGGCCAGGGCGGGCACGCCGACCTCGTGCTGGATATAATCGGCCACTTCTACGGTGGAAACGCCGCCGGCGGAACCGCCTGCGCCAAAGGTGACGCTGATAAAATCCGGGTTCAGGGCGCGCATGGCCTGCAGGGTGGCTTTCATCTTGTCCATCTGGGTGGTCTGCTTCGGCGGGAAGCACTCGATGGAAAAGACGCAGCGCTTGTTCTGGAATTTTTCCGTGATCGTCATAGTGGGCTCCTTTATATTGTACATCTTAGGCGGCGGCATCCAGCGTGTCGGCGGATGCCGCGCTGAGGGTATCGTTTTGCCAGGTGAAAGTGATGGTACCCATGGTATCGGTGCGGTAGATCTCGGCTCCGGCGTCGGTCAGGTGCTGCAAAGCACGGGTGTGGGGATGGCCGTAGTCATTGTTCAGCCCACAACTGATAGTCACGGCCTGAGGCTGCACGACCTGCAAGAGGGCTTCGGTGCTGGAGGTGGACGACCCATGGTGTCCGGCCTTAAACAAAGTGGCATGCAGAGCTTTGCCGTAGCGGTCTACAAGACGCTGCTCGGCGGCGCTTTCGGCATCACCGGTGGAGAGATAACGAAAATTACCCGCCTCAAACAGCGTGCACAGCGAGGCGTTGTTGACATGAGCGGAAGAATCGTCGGTGTCGTACAGTTCGGACTCGCCGCCCTGCAAAACTGTCAGGGTGCCGCTGCCCAGCGGGTAGACAGTGCCGTCCTCGGCGGTGATAACGTCGGTCCCCTGCTCAGCGGCCAAATCAAACAATCCGCGCGGCCAATCGGCAGTCTCGCCGCTGGCCTGGGCATCCCAGGGTGGTACAAGTAATTGCCCAACAGCAAAATTGCGTAACACTTCCCGCGCACCGCCGGTATGGTCGGCGTGGGGATGAGTTAAAACCAGATAATCCAGCTTGGAGATGCCAGCCAGCTGCAAATCGCGGACAAGGTCGCCTTTGGTATCGGACGGCCCGGTGTCGATCAGACAGTAGGCACCGTCCTGGCCAATCAAAACGGCGTCCCCCTGCCCCACATCCAACACGGTAACGGTGGTGGACGTCTGGGCCAGCAGGTCAGCGTCCGGTGCATCAAGGGAGACCCCGGCGGCACGGTATAGATCTGACCAGCCGCTGCAGGATTCGATAAAATAAGCGGCAACCGCCAGCAGCAGAACGGCCAGCAGAAGCAGGATCCTGCGCCAGGGAAGACGGCGCTTACGGGCAGCTTTCTCAGGCTTCATCGTACTGTCCATTCAGCTTGCGTTCTTCCCACTGGGCTTTGCTGACCAGTACGGTGCGGGGCTTGGCACCCTCGTAGGGGCCGATGATCTTCTCCTGCTCCATCTGGTCCATGATGCGGGCGGCGCGAGCATAGCCTAGCTTGCAGCGGCGCTGCAGCAGGCTGGTGCTGGCCTGCCCGGCATCGATGACACATTCAACGGCCTGCTCAAACATCGGGTCGAGCGCACCGCCGGTATCGCCGTCATCGTCGCTGCCCTTCTTGCTGCCTTTCTCGGCAACGGCGCGGCGCTCCATCTCGGCAATCATTTCCTCGTCATACTGGGTGGAGGAAGTGGACTTGATAAAGCTCAATACCGCGCCGATCTCCTCGTCGGTGACGAAGGTGCCCTGCACACGCACGGGCTTGGAAGCACCGACCGGCAGGAACAGCATGTCGCCGTTGCCCAGCAGCTTTTCGGCGCCCGACGCATCCAGAATGGTGCGGGAGTCGATCTGGCTGGAAACCGCAAAGGCGATACGGCTGGGAATGTTGGCCTTGATCAGGCCGGTAATGACGTCCACGCTGGGACGCTGAGTAGCAACGATCAGGTGGATACCGGCGGCACGGGCTTTCTGCGCGATGCGGCAGATGTAATCTTCGACCTCTTTGCCGGCGACCATCATCAAATCGGCCAACTCGTCGATAACGATGGCAATGTAGGGCAGATGCTCCAGCCCGGTCTGGGCGGCAAGCTTGTTGTAGGCTTTGATCTCGCGGACGTTGTTCTCGGCAAACAGCTTGTAACGGCGCTCCATCTCGGCAACGCTGGCGCCAAGGGCCCCGGCGGCTTTACGGGGCTCGGTGACGACGGGCATCAGCAAATGCGGGATGCCGTTGTACTCGGCCAATTCAACGACCTTGGGGTCGATGAGGATGAGCTTGACATCCTCGGGGCTGGAACGGAACAGAAAGCTGATGATGATGGAGTTGACGCAGACGGACTTACCACTGCCGGTAGAACCTGCAATCAGCAGATGGGGCATCTTGCACAGGTCGGCGACCTGTGCCGCACCGGCAATATCCTTACCCAGGGCCATGGTCAGCGGGCTGCGCATGTTGATGTAATTCTGGGATTCAAACACCGCGCGGATGTTGACGGTAGAGCGGATTTTATTGGGCACCTCGATGCCGACGGCGGGTTTGCCGGGGATGGGGGCCTCGATACGCACACCAGCGGTGGCCAGGTTCAGGGCAATGTCATCGGCCAAACTGGTGATGCGGCTGACCTTAATGCCCGCCTGGGGCTGCAGTTCATACCGGGTAACAGACGGGCCGCGGCAGATGTCCAGCATGGTGGTCTTGACGCCGAAGCTGTCCAGCGTGTTGACCAGGATGTCGGCATTCTTCTTCATCTCGCGGGCGGCACCGGCTTCGTCGTCGGGGTGGGTCGCGTTGAAAAGGTTCAGGGACGGATAGCAGTACGGCTCCACAGGCTCGGCCTGCATGGCAGCCAGGTTCATGGTGTTGGGGTCTGCCTTGGCGACGGACGGCGGTGAGCTGATGGGGGCAGAAGCCGAGTTGCCGACGCTGGTGCTGACCTGCAGATGAGCAGCTTCGCCGCGCTGAGGCACTACGAAGGAACTCTCGGTGCCGGTGGGCTGCTGGGGCTGCGCAGAGACCGCAGCAGCAACAGATGAGGCGGGCACAACGGGGGCGGCTTGCGGCACAGGCGTGGCGGGCTGGGCATTCAGCACATCCGAGATGGGGCGGCCGCTGTTCCAGGCGTCGCTGACAGCCTCATTGACGGAGAAGCTGCCGCCGATGGTCGGGATAGCCGGGGCAGCGCTGGCGGTGGGGGCGCTATGCGGTTCTTCCGCTGGGGTGTTGCCAGTGAAGGCACCCTCTTCCCCATCTACGGGGATGCCAAAGGAGGAGTCATCTTCTACCGGCACCAGCGGGGTATCAAAGGTCGGCTCTGGAGTGAGCGGCACGGAAAATTCCGATTCCTGCGGCGGATCCAGCGTGGTCTCGGAGCTGACATCCTGCTCGCCGTAATAGGGCGCGTGGCCGCTGACAGCGCGGCTGATGAGGTTGTCCAGCTCATCTCCGGCGGCTTCTTCGGGGGCAGCCTCGGCAGGGTCATCCAGCTTCAGCTCAAACTCGTCTGCAGCAGGCTGGACAGCGGGCTGCGGATCGGCCGTGGCAGCGTGATAGTGTGAAGTATCAGAAAGATGGGACAGCGGGTCCATGCCGAAGGTGCCGCCGGGGCCGATGTTGACAGGCTCCAGCGGATCGTGCTCAATGGCGGCTTTGGCGGCAGAAGCGGTCGCCTCGGGGCCGAGGTCCACGTCAAAGGAAGCACGGGGCTGCGACTCGGCAGCAGGCGTACCATAGCTGGCCGGGGTGTACCCGGCTGCGGCGGCATAGGCAGCGTAAGTAGGTGCCGGGGTGTAATTGGGGATGACCGGAGCACTGGCGGCAGGCTGCGAAGGAATGGCAGACTGTACGGGCTGAGCCGGCTGGTTTACAGGCGCGGCCTGCTGCACCAACGGTTGTACAGGCTGGGCGGGCTGTACCGGGATGCGCCCGGTGTCGGCGATGACATCGTAGGCCGGATGGTGCGGACGATTATCCTGCACGGGAGCGGTCAGGTTCTCAATGGGTTCCTCCTCCTGCTCCTGGGCAAACAGTTGGGTGTCGTAGGCTGTCTCTTCTTCGGCACGGTCCTGGCGGGCCTGCTGCAGCTTCTGGTACTGGTTGTTGACAAACAACACCACATCGGCGGGTGTGATGGCAAAGAAGAACATCAGCCCCAGCAGGAACACCAGCAGCATGATGACGTTGGATGCCGGGCGACCAAACAGTGCCAGCAGCGTGCCGCCGACCGGGACGCCCCAGACGCCGCCTTCCCAGAAGCTGGTCTGCCCGCGGGCGAACAACATTTTAATAATCTGCCAAGGGTTGGCATCGTTCAGCGATACGTTGGAGAAGATGACCGGTACACCGGCGCACAGCACGCTCATCAGCGCGACTTTGCCCGCAAACAGGGTGACGCGGTAGCCGGAGGCCAGCAGGTAGGCCAGGTACAGCAAAAACGGCCCGACCAGATAGGTCATAACGCCGAAAATGCCAAACAGTCCACCGCGCAGGGTCTTCCACATGTTTTGACCGGGCACCAGCACCATGGAAACACACAGCAAACCTAACCCGGCCAGCAGGATGCTGCGTGCCAGGTTGGGTGTTTCAGCGCGGCGCTGCGCACGGCGGGATGCCTGCGCTTTGCTGCGGGACGAAGAGGATTGGCCCGATTTGCCGGACGAAGCCCGATAAGTTGTAGAAGACCGGCTTGACGAGGAACGGCTTTTGCTTTTGGAAGAGGATGAGGAACGGTTTTTGTTGCCGGAACTTTTCCCGGAACGAGACTGCGCCATGTTTCTTACTACCCCACTATTCTACATAGGAATTCTATCTTAAACTGGGCTGAAAGTCAGCCCATGCGAACATTCCCTATTATTCTATCACGAATCGCGAGGCTTGTAAACGAAAAATCCGCAGGTGAGTTATCCCCTGCCCTTTTGGCAGATAGCACAAAAAGCTGTGTTACCTGCCGGATTCGATTTCATTATATAAATAGCGCAGTGCGTCGCCCAGGCCACCCAGTTCATCGATCAGGCCTTCCTCCACGGCCTGGCGGCCGTCCAGCACGGTGCCCATGTCCATAACAAGCTCGCCGGTGTTGTGCATCAGGGCTGTAAAGCGGCGGGCAGTGATCTTGGAATGGCTGGCTACAAAGCCAACGATGCGCTCCTGCATCTGCTCAAAGTAGCGCAGGGTCTGGGGTACGCCCAGCACCATACCGGAATGGCGCACAGGGTGTACCGTCATGGTGGCGGTGGGTACGATAAAGCTGCGCCGGGCCGACACCGCCAACGGGATACCGATGGAGTGGCCGCCGCCCAGCACCAGTGTGGCACTGGGCTTATTCACCCCGGCGATAAGCTCGGCCAGGGCAAGGCCAGCTTCCACATCACCGCCCACGGTGTTTAAAATGACCAGCAGGCCTTCGATCTCCGGGTCCTCCTCAATATCCACCAGCTGCGGGATGACGTGCTCATACTTGGTGGTTTTCTGGGCATCCGGGGCCAGGGTGTGGCCCTCGATGGTACCGATGACGGTCAGGCAGTGGATGGCGTGGCGGCCCTTGGTGGCGGGTACGGTGCCGCTGTCGGTAATAAGATCATGCTCCAGCCTTTGGAGCGCGGCGCTCTCGGTTGGGTTGAGCTTTGGATGTGACTTGGTCTTTTTCGAGGTCGGTTCCATAGCGAGTAGCCCCCTTTCTGGTTTAGTATGCACGGAACGCAGGGCGGATATGCGAAAGAAAAAAGCGCAAGATACATATAAATCAGCGTAAAAGCCTGCAAAAGACGATAAAAACGAAAATATTTTGCTCTTTCCTGCACACGATGGTTAGAAATTACGAAAAAACTTAGATAAAAAATTGACAATTTGAAGTGCGCAATTTATAATAAGTTATAAATTTAGCAAAAGGGATTCTTTCCGGGCATTCGCATCCCGGCATTGTGAGGTAAGTATCATGGCAATTCAAAGCAAGGTATCTCTTCCCGTTATCAAGCGTCTTCCCAAGTATTACCGCTACCTGACGACCCTGTCGGCCGACGGCAAGGAGAAAATCTCCTCCAGCGAGCTGGCCCACATGATGGGCACCACTGCCAGCCAGGTGCGCCAGGACTTCAACTGTTTCGGCGGTTTTGGCCAGCAGGGCATCGGTTATAAGGTGGATGTGCTGCGGGCAGAGATCGGCAAACTGCTGTTTAGCGACGGCGAAAAGCTGCCCACCATCCTGATCGGCGCTGGCCGCCTGGGTTCTGCGGTGTCCAGCTTCATCAGCCGCGATACCAACGGATATAAGCTGATCGGCGTGTTCGACATCAACCCCGAACTGTGCGGCAAGGAGATGGGCGGAGCAACCATCTACCCGCTGAGTGAGCTGGAGGCCTTCTGCGCCGAGCATCACCCCACCGTGGCGGTACTTTGCGTCCCGCGCCAGAGTGCGATGGAACTTTCCGGTGAGCTGGTGGCCCATGGCATCCAGGGCTTCTGGAACTTCAGCCACTATGACCTGTCAGTCGAGTATCCCAGCGTTACGGTGGAAAACGTCCATTTGGGCGACAGCCTGATGAGCCTGGGCTACCGCCTGCGCAATAAAGACTAAGATAAAGGAGCGGGTAATGGCAAAGTTATATTTCCGCTACGGTGCCATGAACAGCGGCAAGACCACCGCCCTGATGCAGGTGGCCTACAACTATAAAGAGCGTGGCATGCGGGTGCTGATCTTGAAACCTGCTGTCGATACCAAGGGCCAGGATTCCATCGTTTCCCGACTGGGCATCAGCTGTAAAGTGGACAAACTTGTCACGCCTGAGATGGATGTGGTGGAGCTTGTCAAGCAGGACTCGGCCGAACATGGTGCCCCCGCCTGCGTACTGTGCGATGAGAGCCAGTTCTTTACGCCGGAACAGGCTGAGCAGCTGTTCCTGGTCACGGTGGATCTTGGCATCCCGGTCATCTGCTACGGCTTGCGTGCTGACTTTATGATGCGTGGCTTCCCTGGCTCTACCCGCCTGCTGGAACTGGCCCATACCATTGAGGAACTGAAAACCATCTGTGCCTGCGGCCGTAAGGCCATCTGCAACGGACGCAAGGTTAACGGCGAGTATGTGTTCGAGGGTGCCCAGGTGGCCATTGACACGGTGGATGATGTGGAGTATCAGAGTTTGTGCCCTCAGTGCTGGTACCGTGAGTATCGCGCGTTTTTAAAGCGCCACAAAAAAGACTAATAGAAAAAGCAAGATGCCGCTCCGGCAGCTGAAAAGCACCGGAACGGCAATTTTTGTGCGGTATACTGCTAAAAGGCTGTGATTCTGCCTTGAAATAGAGAAAAAATATTTGAAATGTAGCAAGAATTGTGCTATTCTAAAGAAAACCGTACAAAAAATATCCGTAAAGATGAGGTGCCGGTATGGCTTCCGAATATACCTATTCCCCACGCATGGACTTTTTTATTGAGCGTGTCGATCGCGCTACCGGCTTTGAAATGCCCTGCTTCCACATCCACCACAAATACGAGATCTACTATGAGATCGAAGGCACGCGCCGCTATTTTATCGAGGACGCCGCTTATATCGTCAATGCCGGCAGCGTGGTGCTGATCGGCGACAACCAAATCCATAAGACGGCCTCTGTGGGCGACACGCCGTCCAGCCGTATTGTGCTGAATTTCAGCGCCGAGTATCTGGGCAAGATTGCCGAAATCTTCCCGGAGGTGGACTTCTTCTCCTTTTTGAGCGAGGAGCATAACCACCTGCTGTCCAACATCACGGTCAAGCAGCAGAATCACATCTACTCGATGCTGCAGCAATTGCTGGAACTGCAGGAGCAGACCAGCGCCGAGGGCGAGGCGGTGCGTAAGATGCTGCTGGCTACCCTGCTGTTGGAGCTGAAGGACCTGTGCAAACAGCAGCAGGCCCAGGGCGGCGAAAGCGGCCGCGTCAGCAACCATATCGTGGAGCAGATTCAGACCTATATCGCCGAGCATTACGCGGAAAAACTGACCCTGACCGGCATTGCCAGCCAGTTTTACATCAGCCCGTACTACCTGAGCCGGCTGTTTAAAAAGTCCATCAACCTGAGCCTGATCGAGTATATCAACGGCGTGCGGATCAAGGCTGCGCAAAACCTGATTGAAAAGACCAACGAGAGCATCTCGGACATCTCTGAAAAGACAGGCTTTTTGACAACAGCACACTTCCGCCGTGTATTTAAGGACGCCACGGGACTTTCACCGCAGCAGTACCGGCAGTATTATAAGCGGTTGAGTAAGTGATGATTGAGAACCTAAACTAAAAAGACGCAGTGCATACCATGGTTTATTTGCGGTATGCACTGTATTTTTATGTATGGACTTAAAATGATAAAAAATAAAAACCTCGAACCTGAGTTCGAGGTTTTTATTGTCTCGACGTGACAAAAAAGATACCCGGTGAAAACGGAATAGGTCAAAAGAACATCAACTATTCTAATATATGAATTTGCAAAAAATCTTGTTTCTTGCAAACAATTGGTGTAAAGTTGTAATTAGAAATATTGTAGTATTTGAATGTATAAATGTGTATCGTGGTTTTTATTAAAGTTCATCGCAATGGGAGGATACTATGCAGGACGCTGAAGCGTATTACAAGCAGGAACAGAACATTAAATATGTAAGCGATTCCTATGGTAAAGAATCTTGGGTTCGTGTGTCCGGAAAAGATATATTGAATAGGGCAGAAGCACACTTTTGGTGTGCCCTTATTAAAAAGACAAAAGTAAAATCTGTATTTCGAGACTTTTCATGGGACACAGATGGTATGTCAGATGGACCGGGATTTGAAGGTGGCGGAAGTACCTATACATATAAAAGGAATCTCGTTACCGGCGGAATAGAGCCACTGCTTTATTACAGAAACTTTTATGGCGTGATTCCCGATTGTGTAGAATTGGCACAGGAATTTATTCTCCTCAATAATCTTTACTACGACTCAATTAAGCATAGCTATTTTGAGCTTTGTATGGATGGCGAAACAGAAGAGGCCGTTCGGTATCAGAAAGATAATTGTACGGTTTCAGTTAAGTTAAAATACTTGCAGAAATATGCTGCTGCAAAGCAAATGGCAATCCTATTATTTTTTGACATAAGGGCAGAAATCGAGGGGTCTTTAGAAGAAAACGGCTTAGATAAGTTTTTTGATACATTTAAAGATAAAGACCTTTATTATTCCATTTGGGGAGACCAAATGGATTTCGGAAACAAACACGTATATAGTGTTTTGATGGGTAAAAAAATCTTGTATCCTAATGCAGTCGATCAGTGCGGTTATTGGCCATACGAAAAGAAGGAAAAATATGAAACTTTTATAATTGGAACAGATGAATTTGGAAACACAAAAGAATATACTTGCAATCCAAGTAAACTGGCAAACAACTTTGGCACTAACGCAGATGCACCATATTACTTTACACCAGTGTTCTTCAAAAAGGAAGTGCTTCAAAAATATATTTTGAAACCAGAATTGTATACGATAACAGATGGGAGCTTGCAATGTCAGGTGCTGTGGCAATTGCAAATAGATAACCATCATAAAGACTGTGTTATAGCGTATTTAGGTGACCTTGGTAAAAATCTTCCAGAGAGTGAGCGGCTCTATTGGAAAAGCTATAATATTGACAGCGATGAAAAGTTAAGCCGGGTTACGTTTGAAAGAGATTTTATGTGTCTCCCATCAGAATCAAATATGATTGACCACAAGTTTCAAAGAGATTATGCAAAAGTAATTGACTACTGGAATAAAAAGTATGGGTGGTCGATATTTCTTCCATTGACAGAACAAGATGAGTACAATCTATCACAGATTAGAATTCCCCTGACCAATAGCCAACCGGAATTCGATATGCTGGTTTTATCACTGGTAAAAGTTTTAATCGATTCACTAAACGAAGCAAAACTAAAAGAAACTTTGACTAGGGAATGTAAGAACGGAAGTATAAATGAATTGCAGGGCTGGCTAGAAGAACATAATTGCCAAGATTATGAGATTCACATAAAATTTTTGCGAGAAGTACAAGAACTGCGTTCTACAGGTACGGGACACCGCAAAGGAACAAATTATAACAAAACCGCACGTAAATTCGATGTAGGAATAAAGACTTTAAAGGATGTCTTTGAAAACATTTTGGAAAAGGCCGACGAGTTTCTTTTATATCTAATGAAAATATAAAGCGTGCACGTATGAAAAAGTCTAATTTCACTTGCAAGAGGTGCTCCACCGCTTTTTCTTCTGTACCGCCTCAAATACCTCTTTCTCAATAATCGCCTCATGCGCATCTTCGATCATATACATACTCGGTTCCCCGCGATTCTTTTTCTGCTTCCCAGTCAAAAAATCTGGCGTATAGGTCTTTTGCAACAACAGTATGCCCATATATTTCTCATTGCTTAGCATACGGTCGATTGTTGATGTGCTCCATTCTGCCTTTCCAGTAACCGTCCTTATGCCGTGCTCCTCCAAGTACCGCTTGATTTTGCGGACACCGTTGCCTTCTAAATACAGTGAGAATATCTTGCGGACGATTTCGGCTTCTTCGGGTACAATTACTAGCTGTCCTTCGGCGTCCTTGGTATAACCTA
>OGZO01000047.1_pt1 | contig 58979 bp, 55 predicted proteins | sample 1576721 | NCBI WGS metagenome assembly OGZO01 (sample SAMEA3541516, study PRJEB24748) | human gut metagenome | biome: human gut; feature: human-associated habitat; material: faeces | place: China | collected 2012 | reverse complement strand
GACCTACTCCCTTTCCAGGGGAGCCCCTTCAGCCACTTGGGTACTTCTCCAAGCAACAGCTTACAGGTGATTCATTATTTAAAAACGGAGAAGGTGGGATTCGAACCCACGGTCCCTTTCGGAATCACCGGTTTTCAAGACCGGCTCCTTAAACCACTCGGACACCTCTCCAGTTGTTTGCTTCGTTCCGTTTCCGTAACGCGCTCAATTATAATATCATTGTTGTTTACATATGTCAACAATATTTTTCAACTTTTTTTATTTTTTTATTTTTCGTGAAGTGAAAAATTTATTTCCACTTCATCTTATTTATTTTTAACAATTTCTAATCATTTAGACATGCTTATTTTGCATTAGGCACTCGCATAGTATTATATCTTCTGGTGTTGTTATTTTTATATTATCATATGCACCTTCTACAAAATGAACTTTAGCATTCCCATATTTTTCTACTACCATTGCATCGTCTGTAATTAATGCATTGTCACTTCTTTCTATATTCTCATAAGCCTCTCTTATTAATTTATCTTCGAACGCCTGTGGTGTTTGTGTTATCCAAATTTGATTCCTAGGTGGAGTATCTATTACAATTCCTTTTTCATCAACTATTTTGATAGTATCTTTTACCGGTACTCCCGCTACGCATGCTTTGTATTTTATCGCTCCATTAATACAATTATCAATTATTTGCTGATTTATTAAAGGTCTTGCGCCATCATGAATCAGAACATAATCGCATTTTGTTTCTTTTAATCCATTATATACAGAATTGTACCTTTCTTTTCCCCCTTCAATTATACTTGATACTTTTGTTAAATTGTATTTTTTTATTATATTTTTGCAATAATCTACATCCTCTTTAGATGTTACCAATATTATTTCATCTACCATGCTCTTCTGAAAAGCATTTAAAGCAAACCATATCACTGGTTTGCCTTTTATTGTCATAAACTGTTTTTTTGTTTTGCTTTTCATTCTACTTCCACTACCTGCAGCAAGAACAATAGCGTTTACTTTCATATTTTTCTCCTAATATCAATGGTTTTAATTTTTCTACTATAATTAACTGTGCACACTAAATACAAATATGATTATAACTATTACTGTTATATATAGTCTTGTTACACAATTAATTTTATTTTTTTAAAATCAAACTATCTTTCACCTAATTTCAAGTTAGGTATTGCATTTAAATCCCATCCATCTCTTTTTCCATTTATGTATTCGTAGTATGCAGCTGATCCAATCATAACCGCATTATCAGTGCACAAAATTGGTGACGGATGATAAAATTCTATATTTTCTTCTTTACATTTTTGCTCAAAAGCTGCTCTAATAGCTGTATTTGATGCCACTCCACCTGCGATAGCCAATTTATTCATGCCACTTTCTTTAACAGCCATCATTGCATGTGTCAACAATGTATCTACTACTGCATTTTGAAACGATGCTGCTATGTCTGCCGGTACTATTTTCTCTTTCTTCATTTCCGCCATATTAATCTGATTTAATACTGATGATTTTAAGCCACTAAAGCTAAAATCATAGGCGTTATCTGTTATTTTTGCCCTAGGGAACTCATAGGCATGAGGATTTCCCTCTTTTGATATTTTATCAATTTTAGGTCCACCCGGATATCCTAAACCGATTGCTCTTGCCACTTTATCAAAAGCTTCTCCTGCTGCATCGTCTCTGGTTTTCCCTAAAATTGTATATTTACCATAATCTTCTACTTTTACAAGGTGTGTATGTCCTCCTGAAACAACCAGACAAATAAATGGTGGTTCTAACTCTTTATTTTCTACGTAATTTGCACAAATATGTCCTTCTATATGATGTACTCCAACAAGAGGGATATTTTTTGCAAAACTAATAGCTTTTGCTTCAGCCACTCCAACTAACAGTGCTCCAACTAATCCGGGGCCATATGTTACACCTATAGCATCAATATCATCTAATGTGCTTCCTGCCTTTTCTAAGGCCTCCTCAATAACATAATTAATATTCTCAATATGTTTTCTGGAGGCAATTTCAGGCACAACTCCACCATATAGTGTATGAAGATCTATTTGAGATGAAATTACATTTGACAATGCTTCTCTTCCATTCACAACAACTGCTGCCGCTGTTTCATCACAAGAACTTTCTATAGCTAATATCTTTACTTCTTTCACTTTTATACCTCGTTATTCTTCTTCAAATTTCAAATCGACTGACATTCCATCCTTGCCTGCTTTAGCATTCGGGAATATTTTTGTGACTGTATCCATGTAAAGCTGTGGTTTTACAAGTGACGGACTATAGTGAGTAAGCCACATTTCATTCGGATTTGCTTCTTTTGCAATAGTAGCTGCTTCCTTAAAAGTCATATGCTTATATTCTCTAGCTTTTGCTTCTTTATCAGGTTCTCCATACATGCCTTCGCAAATAAACAAATCGGCTCCTGTTGCTGCTTCAACAATCGCTTGAACAGGTCTTGTATCAGTTGTATAAGTAACCTTAAGACCCTTTCTTCTTTCACCCATAACCATATCCGGAGTATATTTTTTATCTTCATAAATTATTGTTTTTCCTTTTTGGAGCAATCCCCAACATTTAACGGGTAAATTAAGTTCTTTTGCTTTTTCTGGATTAAATCTTCCTTTTCTGTCTATTTCAATTGAATATCCAAAACATGTTACATTATGCTTTACCTTAAACGCGTTGATTTTGTATTCTCCAATATCAATTATTTGTCTGTCGCCGCTTAATTCAATAAAATTAATTTCAAATGGCAATTCTTGAGCTATCATTCTCAAAGCCTTAACAACTTTTTCAAGACCTCTTGGTCCTATCATAGTTAACGGTTCTGTTCTTTCTGCATTTCCCATAGTCAGCAACAATCCCGGCAATCCACTTATATGATCTGCGTGAAAATGTGTTATGCAAATAACATCTATAGGTTTAAACGACCAGCCTTTTTGCTTAATAGCTACCTGTGTGCCTTCTCCACAGTCTATCAATATATTACTTCCATTATATCTGCACATTAAAGCTGTAAGCCATCTTCTTGGAAGCGGCATCATTCCTCCTGTGCCTAACAAACATACATCCAGCATAAATTTCTCCACTTTCTATAAAAAAATTTTTATTAATAATTCTTTTAATGCTCTTGTTAACTCTATGTTGTATAATAGCACAAAGACTTTTTTATGAAAAGGATGTAATTTTTTATACCTGTTCTAACATATAGTAATCATCCTCTACTGAAATATATTCTGTAACGTCAACCGGATATTTAAATAACGTAGCTATCGAATCATAACATTCTTCACATAAATCCATTGTATGCATCTGTAAATCCTTATTAGAAAAATAACCCCATTTTCCCTGTAATCTAATTATTCCTTCCGTAACTATTCCATTTGTCATCTGCATTTTCTTTCCACATTTATGACAAAAAATTTCATATTTACCTTTGCTATTCATCTTTTTCATATTTTTAATCCTTTCTTTTGATGCAATCATCATATTATTTTTTTCGACAAAAAAATAGTGGAAACCTTTGGCATTCCACTATCTAGAAGTATATTTATATTTTTAATAGCATTATAATTGCATCTTCTACCGGATGTTTATAGTATTTTTTTCGTTTTGTAATACTTTGAAATCCAATTTTTTCATATAAAAATATTGCGGCTTCATTACTTTCTCTAACTTCAAGCATTATTTCCTTAATTTGTTCACTTTTAGCATCTTTAATAGCCTCTTTTAGCAACTGCTTAGCCACACCTTTTTTTCTCTTATCTTTTTTTACAGCTACATTCGTAATATCAGCGGAATTCATAACCTTATAAACGCCACAATATCCTATAACCCCTTCTTCCTCTATAGCGACATAAAATGCAGTATTATCTAATTCTAGCGAATCTTTAAATGCTTTTTGTGACCACGGAACAGAAAATATGCTCTCTTCAATCTCCGCTACCTGGGCTATATGCTTTTCGCTCATCTTTTCTATTTTTACCATATTACCCTTATCCTTTATCTGTATAAAACCAAATTATGAAAACTGTTTTATTTTTCTTCCTTCTTTTGCTTTTCAAGCATTTCCCTTTCAGCCTGTGAAAGTCTCAAATAATCAGGTCTATGTTCACTAGCCTCCTCTATTTTTCCATTTTTATAATATATTTGTGCCAAAGCTGCAAGTGACGATGCTCTTTGTCTGTTCATATGGCATGGGGCATATAAATGCTCAGTTTTCATTTTTTCATCTATAATTTCTCTATATGCAGGCACTCCATCTCCCAAGAACATTACTGTTTTTCCTATCTTATCTAGCTCATCAATCAAATCCTCTACAGAAATTGCGCACTGTTCTTTTAATATTTTCATATGTGTCTGTTCAAAGTAATATATTCCAGTGTATACCTGTTGACGTCTTGCATCCATAATCGGACAAATAATATAATTGCTGGAATAAAAATTATATGCCATAGCATCAATTGTCGGTACATTTATTATCGGCTTATTAAGTGCTAATCCAAATCCTTTTGCTGTAGCGCTTCCTATACGTAGTCCGGTAAACGAACCCGGTCCTCCTGTTATTGCTATAGCGTCTATAGTTTCCATGTCCAATTCTATCATTTTGCTAATTTCATCTATCATTGGCAACAATGTCTGTGAATGTGTCTTTTTAAAATTTATTGTATATTCTGCCGTTAATATATCATCTGTTACTACTGCAACTGATGCCACTAAGGAAGAACTGTCTATTGCTAATATTCTCATCTTTATTCCACCGTTATCTTTCTATAATCTAATCCTTTTTCTAAATTCTTTTCTATCAAAACTGTTGATGCATTGTCAGGAATCAGTTCACTTATGAGTTTCGACCATTCTATCAGACATACTCCTTCTCCAAAGAAATAATCCTCATATCCCAATTCATACATTTCCTCAGGGTCACCAATTCTATATACATCAAAATGATACAACGGAATCCTGCCTTCTTCATATATTTGTACAATTGTAAAAGTTGGACTATTTACGCATTCTTTTATGCCAAGTCCGCTTGCAAATCCCTGTGTAAAAACAGTCTTTCCAACACCTAAATCACCATTTAGGCAAATTATTTGTCCTACTTTCGCAGATTGTCCTAACTTTCTCCCAATCTCAAAAGTTTCATCAGGCGAATTTGTTTCATATATCATAAATTTTATTCCTCTTTTCTTTTATGGCAAAACATATTGTAATGCCAGAGTCAAAAGGTCTAAGCCCATATGAGCTTTTCCTACACAACAAAAACATTTGCATAACAAACAGCAAATATTTGTCAAAACAAAAAGATATTGTTTATAATCACCACATAATTATAAACAATATCTTTTTACATTTCAATTTATTTATTTCTAGAGTTTTTTTATAAATGTGCTTATTCTCTTATATAATATTCCTGTTACAATTCCAACTATTATTCCTTTAAATACATTAAATGGTGCTACTGCAACCCAAACAAAGCTCCATTTATCTTTAATTATCGGATTTACTTTTGCTCCTTCTTCTATAATTGCTTCTAACGGCATAAACTTTTCATAAAACGGTAGCATTACATAATAATTAAGAATTGCGCCTGCAACTGCCATTAACACAATACCAACTACTATCCCTATGAATGCTCCCTTTTTAGATTTCTTAAATTTATATATTATTCCCGCCGGAACAACAAGGCAACATCCTATGCAAAAATTTGCCAATTCTCCAACATAACCTGTTGTTGTCCCTTTAAGTAATATTTTAAGCACAATCTTTATAGCTTCCATAATTATTCCTGATACAGGTCCCATAATAAATGTTCCTATCAAAATAGGTATCTCACTAAAATCAAGCTTATAAAAAGACGGCGCTATAAACACTACCGGAATTTCTATAAGGACCATGAGTATTGCAGCAATAGCTGCGAAAATAGCCATCAACGCTAAGTTTTTTGTTGTAAATAATTTTTTCATTTAATTTTACTTCCTTTCTGAAAATTAATATATTATTTATACAGAGCAAAGAAAAAAAGCACCTGGTTCAGGTGCTTTTCATGAGATTATTAATATCATAATTATTAATCTTATTACTTCTCTCATCCAGACTTTACTGTCGGCTATGGAATCACACCATATCATGCCTTTCGGCTCGCTGGCTTATATGCATTGCATAAATACAGCCGGTAGGGAATTTCACCCTGCCCTGAAGAATTATATTTAATATACGGTTAAAAATATTATTAACACGGTTTTATTCCGCATCATATACTCTATTTACTGGTTAATGCCAATGAATCTCTTGTAGATTGCCTTTATTGCTACTTCAAAATCTTCTTCTTCAACACCAACGATAATGTTAAGTTCTGAAGAACCCTGGTCAATCATCTTAATATTTACTCTTGCATCAGCTAATGCTGAGAATAAAATTGCTGCAGTTCCTCTTGCACTCTTCATTCCTCTACCAACTACTGCTATAAGTGCAAGATTGCTTTCGATATAAATCTGATCAGGATGTACTCTGCTCTTAATCTCGTCAATAATAGCTGTTTCCTTGCCTGCTAATGCTTCAGTTGCAATTACAACGCTCATTGTATCTACACCTGATGGCATATGTTCAAAACTTACATTACTCTTTTCTAATGCACGTAATACGTTTTTACCAAATCCGATTTCGCTATTCATCTTATCTTTTTCTATATTAATTACAGACATGCCTTTCTTACCTGCAATACCCGTAATAATATGATCGCAATGTTCAGCTGACTCAGAAACAATCATTGTTCCTCTATCTTCCGGCTGATTTGTATTTTTGATGTTTACAGGAATACCTGCTGCTCTAACAGGGAATATAGCATCTTCATGCAATACTGTTGCTCCCATATATGCTAATTCACGTAATTCTCTATATGTGATAGTCTTGATAGGTTCCGGATTGTTAACTATTCTAGGGTCACAAATAAGACATCCGCTAACATCTGTCCAGTTTTCGTATAATTTAGCTTTAGTTGCTCTAGCAACTATTGATCCTGTTACATCAGAACCACCTCTTGAAAATGTCTTTATTGTTCCATTTGGCATAGATCCATAAAATCCAGGTATTACTGCCTTGTTTGTCTTAGCAAGCTTTGGTGCCAATTTTGCTTCTGTCTTAGTCCAGTCAAAATTACCCTGATCATCAAAGAAGATATATTTTCCTGCATCGATAAAATCAAATCCTAAATATTTTGCTAATACTTTACTGTTGAGATATTCTCCACGGCTTGCAGCGTAATCACGGCCTGCCATATGAGCAAATGCGCCTTTAATTATCTCAAAATCTTCATCAAGGCTAAAATCTTTTAATCCTAAGTCTGCAATAATATTGTTATATCTGTCTTTAATCATCTGAAAATATTCGTCAAAATTTTCGCTTTCAGATGCTAATTCATAGCACTTATATAACATATCTGTAACTTTAACATCTTCAATAAATCTTTTTCCAGGTGCAGATGCAACTACAAATCTTCTTTCCGGATCAGACAATATTATGTCTGCAACCTTTTTAAACTGTTTTGCATCAGCAAGTGAACTTCCACCAAATTTAACAACCTTTGTTTCTTCCATTTTCTTTCAATCCTCTCACACCGAATTACGGCCTTTATATTATATATGTTTTTTTATTATAAATTGCTATCAATTATTATTTACATAAACATTAATCTGTTAATGCAAATTTAACTTAATTTAATATCCCTTAACATTATTCTTCAATTCTTATTCTTGTAATAATATTCTCTAATTTTTCTGATGCAGCCTTAAATTCATCTTCTGACATCGGTCTTGTAACAAAACCAATTTCATTTTCAATTCCTGCATCTATGTATGTTACATTTTCAAACGCTTCTTCAATCTTATCTTTTTCATCACCTTCAACACGAACAAAGAAAGACTTTCTTGATTTGCCAAATTCTAATAATTCTAACTTTTCTTTATCCCATATAACTGTCACAGGAATATTCAAATGTCTTACAGCATCTACAACGTCTGATACAACTGCACTTGCTGTTGGAAGTTTTCCTGCGCCACTACCGATAAATACTAAATCACCAACCATGTTTCCTCTTACTAAGATTCCATTTACAACGCCTTCAACGTTAAACAATGGATGACTTGGTGATAATAATCTTGGTGTTACAGATGCAACTATTCCGTTTGCCTCTTTTTTACATTTTCCTAATAACTTTATAGATTTTCCCATAGCTGCCGCATATTTAAAATCTATATCTGTAATATTTGTTATTCCTTCTGTATATACATCTTCAAAATCAACTGATTTGCCATAAGCAAGTGATGCTAATATTGCTATCTTTCTAACTGCGTCAAATCCTTCTATATCTGCTGACGGATTACGTTCTGCATATCCTAATTCCTGTGCCTGTGCTAATACTGTCTGGAAATCTGCACCTTCTTTATCCATTTTTGTAAGGATATAATTTGTAGTTCCATTTAAGATACCTGCAATCTCACAAATTTCATCTGCTGTAATATGCTGATTTAATGGTCTTATAATAGGTATTCCACCTCCAACACTTGCTTCAAACAAGAAGTTTCTGTTGTGGTCTTTTGCAATCTGAATTAACTCTGCGCCATATTTAGCTACTAATTCTTTATTTGATGTACAAACACTCTTGCCTGCTAAAAGTGATTTTTTCACAAAATCGTAAGCTGGTTTTAATCCGCCCATAACTTCAATAACAATTTCAACTTCATCATCTTCCAAAATAGTATTAAAATCATGAACCAATACTGATTCACATGGGTCACCAGGGAAATCTCTAAGGTCTAAAACATATTTTACGTTTATCTCCTGTCCTGCTTTTTCCCCAATCAATTTTTTGTTTGTATCTAAAATTTCAAACACTCCGGAGCCTACTGTTCCGTATCCTAAAATTGCTACATTAATCATTATCTCTTCCTCGCTTGTTTCATTATCATTGCTTATTTGCATAACAAATTTATGTATACACTTTCAAAATTTTAACATAGTTAATTTTATACTGCAACTTATTTTTCGTTACTTTGCATACTAATTTATTTCCCCTGTATACTATTTTGCTTTAAATATGCATTTATAAACTGGTCTATATTGCCATCTAAAACACTACTTACATTCCCTGTTTCTTCATTTGTCCTATGGTCTTTTACCATAGTATACGGTTGCATTACATATGATCTTATCTGACTTCCCCAGCCTATTTCTTTTATTTCTCCTCTGATTCCTGATTTCTTTTCCTGTTCTTCCTGCTGTTTTAAAAGATACAATTTAGCTTTGAGCATTTTCATTGCTTTATCTTTATTTTGCAACTGTGAACGTTCATTCTGACATTGAACTACTATGCCTGTTGGTAAATGAGTAATTCTTATTGCCGATGAGGTTTTGTTAATGTGCTGTCCACCTGCTCCACTTGAACGATATGTATCTATTCTGATATCATCATCATTAATTTCAACATCTAAGTCTTCTTCTATATCAGGCATTACATCACATGAAGCAAATGAAGTCTGTCTTTTTCCTGCTGCATTAAAAGGAGATATTCTTACAAGTCTATGAACACCTCTCTCTGATTTTAAATACCCATATGCATTTTCTCCATTAATCTGCACAGTTATGGATTTTATTCCCGCTTCTTCACCCTCTAGAAAATCTAAAACCTGAGTTGTAAATCCTTTACTTTCAGCCCAACGCGTATACATTCTATACAACATACTTGTCCAATCACAGGATTCTGTTCCACCTGCCCCTGCATTTAACTTTAATATTGCATTATATTTATCATATTCACCTGACAAAAGAGTTTTTATCTTTACTTCATCCACTTTAGAAGCAAATTCATCCATTGAACTTTTCGCCTCTTCAGCAATTTCTGCATCTTCACTCTCTTCTCCCATTTCTATTAAGACTAAAATGTCATCATACAAACTCTTTAAATTATTATATGTTTCTATTGAATCCTTTAAATTTTTGAGCTCTTTCATATATTTTTGTGCTTTGTCCATATCATCCCAAAAGCCCGGAGCTTCCATTGTTCTTTCTAGCTCAATGATTCTTTCTTCTTTATTTTGCAAATCCAAAGCATCTTTTATTTCGTCTAATTCTTTTTCATATGGAGTCAATCGATATTTTATTTCATCTAATTCTATCATCACTCTCTCCTATAATATGTATTGCCCCCTCCCTTCGGTCAGTGGCTATTCGTCGGAAACATTTATAGGAAAAAATGAACTTCGTTCATTTTTTTCTCCTATATTTTTAACAGATATAATTTACTGTTTCAATTTATTGCTTTACTTTCTGTTAACACTAGGAAAGGACAGGTGTTGTCCTGTCCTCTTCCTCTTAATGTGTTCTTCCACAGCAATGTTTATATTTCTTACCAGATCCACATGGACAAGGATCATTTGGATATACCTTAGCAACATCTCTGTGCTTTGGCTTTTTAACTCCTTCATCATCCTTATTTGTTCCAGTAACCTGAGCAACTTCTTCTCGCTCAACTTTTTGTTCTACCTGAAGATGCATTAACATTTTTATTGTTTCAAATCTGATATTAAGAATCATATTTTCAAACATTTCGTAACCCTGCATCTTATATTCTACAACAGGATCTTTCTGTCCATAAGCCATAAGGCCTATTCCCTGTTTTAACTGATCCATATCATCGATATGATCCATCCATTTTCTATCAATAACCTTTAGAAGAACAATTCTTTCAATTTCTCTTATCTGTTCGGGTTCAGGGAATTCTGCTTCTTTATCTTCATATAATTTAACTGCTGCCGCCTTAAGTGTCTGCTTAAATTCAGCCTTTGATAAATTAAGGATTTCATCCTTTGTCAATGAAAGCTTTATTGGCATAATTTCAAGAATACTCTGATTCAATCCAGCAAGATCCCATTCAGATGATGGCTGATTATCTCCAATGTAAGTATCAACTTCATTTTCAACTACATCTGTAATCATCTTAACAATGGCATCTCTCATATTATCGCCGTTAAGAACTTTTTCTCTTTCTGAGTAAATAATTTCTCGCTGTTCATTATTTACTTTATCAAATTCTAATAAGTTCTTTCTAATACCAAAGTTATTTCCTTCAATCTTCTTCTGAGCTCTTTCGATTGTTTTGCTTAATGACTTATGCTGAATTTCTTCATTCTCAGGAACTCCTAATGCATTAAACACAGACATAAGTCTTTCTGAGCCGAACAATCTCATTATATCATCTTCCAATGAGATGTAGAATTTAGATTCACCCGGATCTCCCTGACGTCCTGAACGACCTCTTAACTGGTTATCAATACGTCTTGACTCATGTCTTTCTGTTCCAAGTACCTTTAATCCACCTGCTGCTCTTGCTTCATCATCAAGTTTAATATCTGTACCTCTACCTGCCATATTTGTAGCAATGGTAACCGCACCGTGACGTCCTGCTTCTGCTACGATTTCAGCTTCTAATTCATGATACTTAGCATTTAAAACTTTATGAGGAATTCCCTCCTTCTTTAATAATGCACTTATTTCTTCAGATGCATCTATGTTAATTGTACCAACCAATACAGGCTGTCCCTTAGCATAGGATTTCTTTATTTCTTCTATAACTGCATGTAATTTTTCTTTCTTTGTTTTAAATACAGCATCATCATGATCAATTCTTGCTACAGGTCTGTTTGTAGGTATTGCTACAACATCCATGCTGTAAATATCTCTAAATTCTTTTTCTTCTGTAAGGGCTGTACCTGTCATACCGGCTTTCTTATCATATTTGTTGAAGAAATTCTGGAATGTAATAGTTGCAAGTGTCTTACTTTCTCTCTTAACTTTTACATGCTCCTTAGCTTCAATCGCCTGATGCAATCCGTCTGAATAACGACGGCCCGGCATAATACGTCCTGTAAATTCATCTACAATGAGAATTTCATCATCTTTTACAACATAATCCTGATCTTTAAACATAAGATTATGCGCTCTTAATGCTAAAATCATATTGTGCTGCAATTCAAGATTCTCTGCATCAGCATAATTGTCAATATGGAAGAATTTTTCAACCTTCTCAATACCCTGAGCAGTTAATGTTACAATCTTGTCCTTTTCGTTTACAAGGAAGTCGCCATCTTCTTCAATGTCAACACCCATAATAGCGTCCATCTTACTTAATTCAGGGCTTGCTGTACCTCTTTCCATCTGTCTGGCAAGAATATCACAAGCTTCGTACAACTTAGTAGACTTACCGCTCTGACCTGAAATAATCAAAGGTGTTCTTGCTTCATCAATTAAAACAGAGTCAACTTCATCGATGATACAATAATGTAATCCTCTCTGTACAAGCTGTTCCTTGTAAACGACCATGTTATCTCTTAAGTAATCAAATCCTAATTCATTATTTGTTATATATGTAATATCACAATCATATGCTGCCTTCTTAGCATCATGATCCATATCAGCAGTAACACATGCAACAGTTAAACCTAAGAATCTGTGAACCTGTCCCATCCATTCAGCATCACGGTTTGCAAGATATTCATTTACTGTAACAATATGAACTCCTTTTCCTTCCAAAGCATTCAAATATGCCGGAAGTAAACATGTCTGTGTCTTACCTTCACCTGTTTTCATTTCTGCAATTCTACCCTGATGAAGAATAATACCACCTAAAAGCTGAACTCTATAGTGTTCTGTATTAAGAACTCTTCTCGCAGCTTCCCTTACTACCGCAAATGCTTCCGGAAGTAAATCATCCAAAGTCTCTCCTTTTGATAATCTATCCTTGAATTCTGTCGTTTTATCTTTAAGCTGTTCATCCGACAATTCCATCATAGCCGGTCTGTAGCTTTCAATCTTATCTAGCGTATGCTGATTTCTTTTAATCTCTCTGTCACTATAAGTGCCAAATACTTTACTAAATGCGCTCATTATATACTCCCAATTATGTATTTCTATGATAATAACGTTTCAATAACCTTATAATCACACTAGCATATTGTATCACTTAAGAGTTTTTTATTCAACATATTATCCCCTGCATACTGTTACTATTTTGTAAAATATTTGTTAACATCACACTTGTTTCCATACTCCCCACTGTCCACAAGTTTCAGGATTCTCACCAACTGTCCACCATTTAGCCTGATATACTTTGCCGTTATAGTAAACTCTGTTTCCATTTGTATATACAGTATTACTATCCCATGTTGGATACCGGCTTACATTTTCTGTTGTTTCAGGTGTCTTTGTTGTAACCTCAGGCGCTTTTGTTGTAGTTGTTGTCTCTGATGCCTTTGTTGTAGTTGTTTCAGGTGCCTTTGTTGTTTCAGGTGCTTTTGTAGTTGTTTCCTGTTCCTTTGTTGTAGTTGTTGTTTCTTCCGGAATAGTCTGTGTTTCTTTTTCAACTGTAAAATCAGCTATGTTACATGCTCCTCCATTTACAACTAAAGTTAATTTATATGTTCCTTTTGCTGCAAAATTAATTGTAACTTTATGACTAATAAAGTTTGTCCATGAATTGCTTGCTGTAATTGCCATTGTTGCCGCATTATTATCATTTAACTTCACAATTATGTTATCTGCATTATATTTGCTATCTCCGGCAGCTAATTTCAAATCAACTGTATAATTACCCTTTGAAGGGACTTTAATATAATAGTCTAAATATGATCCATTTGTTAAATTTCCTGCATATGTTGTATTATCAAATGTATTCATTGTAATTGAACTTGTCTTTCCACCAAACGAATCTACTTTTACAGTTCCCGGTACCTGCGTTACTGTAGCTTTTCCACCTGTACCAACAATAGCCGTAGCTGATTTGTAAATTTGGTTCAACAAACTATATGTAGCATTTTTACTATCCTGGCTAATTTCCCAAATCATGATACCACCAGCATTCTGTGCTGCAAATGTAGCTTTCTTAGCCATTGTATCTAAACCATTATAGTAAACTGTTGTTCCGTTAATAACTGCTGAGTCTTTATATGCATTTGCTGAATTATTAGCAACTACATCTGCATATGACGCCCAGTTAGGTCTTTCATAGAAAGGTACACCTAGTACAATTTTAGACGCGTCTACTTTTCTTGTTGAGTTCCAATAGTTAAATGAATTTGTAAGTAAGCTATATGGTGAATGTCCTGCTCCACTATCTCCGTCATATGCCATAACATTAATCCAGTCAACCATGTTAAGAACTTCATCAGTCTGATATGTTCCACTGGTAGCAGCAACTGCTGACGATAATGTCAATCCTCTCTGTGTTAATCCTTCTCTCAAATATCTCATGAATGACGTAAATTGATTTGCCGAACTTGCTGTTGGATATTCCCAGTCAATATCAACACCATCGAATCCATACTTATCAACTACTGATAAAATACTATTTGCAAGGCTTCTGCATTTTGCGTCAGTATTTGTTGCTTTTTCAAATGCATACTGGCACAAACTTCCATCTGAATATGACCAGCCTCCAACTGCCATTTCTACTTTTGTTCCACTATTATGAGCTGCCTCAATCAAACTGTTAATTACATTTGCAGAACCATCTACAGAATCAAGTACACCTGATGCATTTGGCAACGCAAATGAATATATTACTGTAGTTAATTTATCCCACTGAATGCTTGATGTAATATCTCCATACCAGTTTGGATAGTACGCTACTGCTTTAAAATTGTTTCCATATTTGCCCTGTGTGTCAGGTACATCTACATTTACTTCAGGCTCTGAATCATCCTGAGTTTCATTTCCATAAACTTCAACTTCCCATATAGAATATCCATAAGGGAGCGCTCTCTTAACACCCTGCATCTTTACATATCTGGCCTTTACTCCATTAAGAGATACTGTTGTAGTTCCTCCTGTCTGATTATTTAATGTCTTTGCAGTTGTCCAGGAAGCGCCATCATTTGAAATTTCTATTCTGTATTCTGTTGCATAAGCTGCTTCCCATTTAAGCACCATATTATTAATTTCATATGTCTTACCCAAATCAATACATGCCCACGCATTATCTGCAAAGTCTGATGACCATCTTGTTCCATCATCACCATCAACTATATTTTTTCCTGTAAATGTATCATTTTCGTTTCCTGAAACTGTTACTGTTTTGTTCTTTGAAATTAATTTTCCTTCAGTCTGTGGTTTTGTCACAGCTTCAGTTATTGTTTCTGTTACAGGCTGTGTAGTTTTTGTTTCAACTGTTGGCTGTGTAGTTGTTTCTTCAGGTTGGCTATTTCCAGGAATTGCAGATGCATTAGTTGCTTCCAGTGCAAACTTTTCCCATGTTCCAACTGAAGTTCCACAGGCATGTAATATTCCTGATGTTGTATCATTTATATCTGTCTGAACATAATAATTATTTAAATATGTTTTAATCGCATATGTTCCATCACTCTGTTTTTCAACATAAAATTTTTCCCATGTTCCAATTGCATTACTTCTTGGAATTACCGGGTTTTCTTTATCTGTATCATCAAAAACAGCACATAAATATTTATTATTTGCTCTAGACTGGAAAGATACTGTTCCATCTGAATTATAAATAACTCTAAATTGTTCCCATGCACCGGCAGAATCTCTGTTAGCTACTAAATTAGACTGTCCATAATTATCCGCACAAACATATTTGTTATTTATAGTTGCCTTAATTGAGAAATAATCCGCATCTGTTAATGCCTTATCAGCAAAAACAATTGTTCCCGGCATAGCTTTTTTCATTGTATTATACACAATTCCATTACTACTCTTTGAACCTGTGCCAATTGAATCCTTGCTCCATTTAGCCTTAATATCTGCTAAAGAATCCGATGTAGGATTTACCTTCTGCGTTGTCTTTTCCTGATAAATTCCCCATGAACCCGAATTATTTGTTTTATATGCCCATGATGTGTAATTCCATCCTGCCTTGTTAAATTCATCCATAACATATGTCCATGCATCTTCCAATCCAAAACATGTATATTCACCTATATATGTAGGAACTCCATAATTAGCATTATTTATGCTGTTAATAAGATTTTTACATGAATCTTTCTGTCCCTGTAAATCACTAATATAATTCCATGTATAGTGATGATATTCATACATTACATTGCTCCATCCATAATCTGATGGTTTTGGAAGATTTGCAGTTCCCCAACATGATTCCATAATGATAATATGGTCAGGGTCAACTGATCTTATTGTTTTATACATCTGATCATAAAATGCCCAATGCTTAGAAGATGTAGTTCCGGCTTTTTCTCCCGGTTCGTTTAAGGTATCATAAGCTGCCACTGCCGGATTTCCTGCATAATGAGCCGCTACTGTCTTCCATAATTCTAATGTTTTATTTTTATAATAGTTATTCGAGAAAAACATTACGTCAGATACATTGTCAATTACTTCCCCTGAATGATCCTGTCCGTTTTGTGAACCAAATGCTCCGTGTAAGTCTAAAATTACATAAATTCCTCTCTTACTACATTCTTCAACAAACCAATCAAGTTTTTTAAAAGCATCATCCCTAAGAACCCAATCTGACTTAGAATTGTCATATTTGTATAGATTCATGTAAGTAAACGGAACCCTTATTGCACTAATTCCCATTTCCTTACAATTGTCAAAATCTGATTCTGACCAATAGTTGTTTTCATACAAATCAAGTAATTCATACATAGTATTTTTTCCAAATCTGTTTTCAAGATTTGACATAAGTGTTTTCTGGTCTCGTACATTTGTAGAACACATCCAACTTTCCTGTACAAGCCATCCTCCCGTATTTGTACCTCTTAAGTACACCATGTTTCCTTTACCATAATTATTCTTAATTGATGTACCATCACATTTTAAGAAATCATTGCTGGTAAAACCTGTTGTTGCTGCTTTTACTTCTTTATTGTTCTTGTATGTATATAGACCCGTAAGTAATCCTGCTGTCATTGTTACACACAAAAAAGAAGCAAGCAATTTCTTGCCAATTCTTTTTGCATTTCGCATAATCAAAACCTCCTCAATATATTGCACATATGTGCGCCCAATCGTAGCGTGCAATCTAAACCTCATATAGCAAAACCCCTAACGTTTTACGTTTTACTGCACTGTTTATATTATAAAATTTACCCCACTTTTTTTCTATAAAATAAAACTGCTTTTATTCGTAAACGTAATTTTTGTATATTTCGATATTTGGCAGCCATATTTTTTATGCAAATTGTCTAGTCAGTTTTGCTTTGAATCGTTTTTAACATCTAAATATTTATTATATGTTCATAAAAATATTTTTTATATTTATATTACAGTTCTATTGCTTTGGATTCTATTCTTTAATTAATCTCTTGCACCATATTACTTAATAAACATTTAATGCATCCAATGTTTATAATTTATAATCTTAGTTTTCTGTATGCAAAAGAAAAGTTCGAGGTTGTGAATGTTATTAGCATCCCGGTTATAAACTGGTTTACTCTATTCTTTACAAAGAGCAAAAAAAGGAACCGCAAATGGCATTTACCATTTGCAGTTCCTTTTTATAATTATCTAAATATTTATTTAACTATCTTAATCAAATTCCGGTTCAATTAATCCGTATGTATTTCCTTTTCTCTTGTAAACAACGTTTACTTCATCCGTTTCTGAGTTAAGGAAAACAAAGAAATTATGTCCAAGCATATCCATCTGAACACAAGCTTCTTCAGGATCCATTGGTTTAATTCCAAATTTCTTACTCTTAACAATCTTTATTGTTTCTTCTTCATCTTCGTAATCTGCATCTATAAATTCTGATGTAAATAACTCTTTATATGATTTCTTCTTGTCAACAAGTTTATTTTTATGTTTAACAAGCTGGCGCTCAATCGTTTCTAATACTAAATCGATTGTAGCGTACATGTCGCTGCTTTCCTCCTCTGCTCTAATAATAGTTCCCTTTACTGGAATTGTTACCTCAATCTTCTGACTGTCCTTTTCAACACTGAGTCTGGCAATAATCTCTGTATCTGGTACAAAATACTTCTCAAGCTTGCTAAGTTTGTCCTCTACTGCCTGTCTTAATCCGTCTGTAATCTCAATGCCTCTACCTATGATTTTAATTTTCATGGTACCACTTCCTTTCCGTTTCTGATGGATTAATTATACCATATAATCATAAGATTTAACAAGCGAAAAGCAAACTTTATTTACAAGTTTTTCACATTTATTTTGTGTTATTTTATTAACAAATTTACACTATTTTTCCATACATCTTTTTCGACATATGTTTTTGTATAAATTGCACAATTTGACACCTTAACTTATTAACATTCATTTTCCTCCATTATTTGAGTTATTAACATATTCTTTTGGCATTTTTCCCTTTAAAACAAGTTATCAATCTAGTTATTAACACTATTAACATTATTTTTTGTTGATTCATGTCGTATTTTGTTTTATGGCGTAAAAGAACGTCTGTTTTGTGTATTAGTAATAAAAATGATTTTCTTTGGTAATTTTCACTATTTTTTTATTGACTTTTTTCCAATATTATGAACCATTTTCTCAGTGCGGATTAATACTTTAAGAATTAATTTCGAAATTCTAAAACAATTTACTTTTTTACTCCCTAATTACCAACATATTTAACTAAAAAGAAACATGGGCTGTGAATGTTATTAACAGCCTGGTTATAAACTCGGACTACCCCCACGCTTGACAAAGAGTAAAAAAATAAGACCGAAAAATTCGGTCTTATTTTATATGTTATTCTTAGTTCATAATTCTTCTTGCTGCACAAGGTGAACCTACACCACTGATAATAATACCAGTTTCTTCTGTAGATGCATGAATAATCTGTCCACCACCTATGTAAATAGCAACATGGCTAATTGAATTGCCACCATATTTATAGAATACCAAGTCACCTGCCTGTAAGTTTCCTGTTGATACACTTGCACCATTGTATACCTGTGTATATGATGATCTATTCAAGCTATATCCAAAATGCTTATATACTGACATTGTAAATCCTGAGCAGTCTGTTCCATTTGTTAAACTTGAGCCACCATAAACATATGGGTTGCCCAAGAACTGTTTAGCATATGCTACAACTGCAGCAGCACTACCTGATGAGCTTGAGCTACTTGAGCTGCTTGATGAACTACTGCTACTTGATGAACTGCTTGAGCTTGAGCTATTACTTGTTGCAGGTTTACTGTAACTTGAGCTACTTGATGAACTACTGCTACTTGATGAACTGCTTGAACTTGAACTACTTGAATTATAATTAACTGATGTATTACTCTGATTCTGTTGTTCCTGCTGCTGTGCCTCTATAGCTGCCTGAGCTGCTTCTGCTTCTCTTTGCTGTTCAGCTAAAATTGCTTCCTGCATAGCCTTTTCTTCTTTTAGTGTAATCGCAGTATCCATATCTATTGTAACATCAACGAAATCTGCTGAAACCCAACCACTCATACTTCCTTCGCCATCAGGTTTCTTCATCTTAATCTTAACCCATGATCCATCTTTACTAAATTTCTTAATAACATAATGTTCATTCTGATAAACGTTAGTCACAACTTCTGATTCTGTAGTAGGCTTTGTTCTAACACGAATACCTGTGTCATTCATATTAGCAATAACATAACCTGCATCCAATGCATAATCTTCTGCTTCTGAACCTGTTACAAAATAATCAGCTTTTATGTAACCTGTTACGTTTCCGGATCTGACTTTGTACCATCCGTCTTCTGTTGTTTCAAGAATAACTGCGCCACAATTGCTGTATACTTTACCAACAACTTTACTTTCAGTACTAGGTTTCTTTCTTACGTTTACGTAATCATCACCTGTTACAGATGTAATTGCAATATCCTCAAAATATTTGTTTTCCTTATCTTTACTTGCCTGAGCTGCCTGTTGCTGTGCTTCTTCTGCCGACTGCTGTGGAATTAAAGTTGAAATATCTGTAGCCTGTGTTTCTACTTCTGTTGCAACACCTGCTGTGTAATCATTCAACGCAACTGCAATTCCAGCACCTGCAATCTCAGTGTCTAATGTGTCAGCCGCTACCGTTTTTCCACCTGCAAAAATTGCTGTTCCTGCTAATACTCCAAACGCTAACGCTGTCATATTTCTATAGTACTTCATGTAAACCTCCGTGTACTTTCACTATTTGTTACAAAATTATTACATTGTACATTATAACAACACTGTCTATTATTGTCAACAAAGATACTTTGACAATTCATGCCACTATTACACTATCAATAGTGCATTAAATAAGTGTCATTTTCATAATGCTTCCTACAACAATTTTATATATTACCAGTTATCTATTTGCTTTTTGTGAACAAATTAAATCAATTTTGTGGCAAATTATTTCATTGTATTTTAATATCTAAATATTAATTTATATTATTCTAAATTTACTATATCTATATTAATTTATATTAAATATGTGTTATTATTGTGTTCATAATAGTTTTTAGGAAGGATTTTATCAACTATGGAAAAGTTTTAATGTTTTGAAATACTTTAACATAAATAATTTTATAAATACAAACTTTTTATACGTTTATATTTTTCAATACATTGAAGTTTTAATATAACTAATTTTTCATTACTGATATTATATTAATTATGAATAAAACAGTTTTAATAACGGGAGCCTCCCGTGGAATAGGAAAAGAAATTGCAATTATCTTTGCTCAAAATGGTTTTAATATCGTAGCAACCTGTCACAATAATATTGACACCCTAACTTCTTTAAAAAATGAGCTTTCAAAATATAATGTTAATATTTTCCTGTTTCAGGGTGATTTATCAAAGCAGTCAACTATATCTGATTTAATTAAATTTTTAAAGAATAATAATATTTCAGTTGACGTTCTTATTAACAATGCAGGAATATCTGTTGTTGGATTAATTCAGGATTTATCAATTGACGATTGGAATTATATTTGGAATACAAATGTAACAGCGCCTATATTTTTGTCAAAAGAACTGGTTCCTCATTTTTTGCATAACCATTCAGGTAAAATAATTAACATTTCTTCTGTATGGGGAAATGTCGGTGCTTCATGTGAAGTCGCATACTCAGCAACTAAAGGTGCAATTAATTCTTTTACAAAAGCTTTAGCTAAAGAACTCGCGCCTTCAAATATTCAGGTTAATGCCATTTCGTGTGGAATTATTGATACTGATATGAACAGCCACCTTTCTTCAGATGATATCAATGAAATTGTAACCGATATTCCTGCCGGACGTATTGGAACTCCTAAAGACATTGCATTGACTGCACTCTCTTTAGTAAATGGCAGTGATTATTTAACCGGTCAGATTATCACTGTTGATGGTGGATGGATATAAAAAACTCCTATGATGCACTTTAAAGTTACTTTGATTCCCAATTGTTAGATTTCTTAATTGTGAGGGTTTGTGATATTAACTTAATAACGCTCGCGCTGCTTGTCACTCGCAGCAGTTCTAAATCTCCAGCTATATTTTGCTGTTAGAACCTTTGGTTCTAAGCAAAATCCGCTGTCAATTTGAACCGGCGGTGACAAATGCCTTTAGTTAATATCACAAGCCCTCACGTAAGACCATCAAATAGATTGACAAACCATCAAAAACTTCGATTACCCAATTTTAGTTCTAACTCTTTTAGGTTCAGTTAATTAACCTTAAGTGTATCATAGGATTTTTCTATGATTTTGTGTTATTTCTATATTTATTTTTTGTCTAAATATTCCATATCTTCTTTTGTTAATTCAAAATCTACTTTTGAATTTTCTATTATACGTTCTTTCTTTGTAGATTTAGGAATTACAACATTGCCTTTTTGTAACGAATATCTTATACACACCTGTGGTATTGTAACACCATATTTTCTTGCAATTACTTCTATATATTTGTCATTTACAATATTTCCTGTTGCAAGCGGAGAATATGACATTATATGCATATTATATTTATTGCAAAATTCAATAGTCTCTTCCTGTCTGTTACCTATATGGAAGCAGATTTGATTTACCATTGGTACTATCTTAGCAATTTCTAACACCGGCTCTAAATGCTGTTTTGCAAAATTTGATACTCCGATACTATTAGCTTCGTTTGCTTCATAAATTTCTTCCATAGCCTGCCAGCTTGCTATGTTTCCTTCTGTACAGTCTTTTCCCCACTCATCCCACGGCCAAGGTGCATGTATTAGATACAAATCAATATATCCTAAATTAAGTGTTTCCATTGATTTGTTAAAGCATTCTTTAGCAATATCATAGCCTTTACATTCGGCAGGAAGTTTTGTAGTTATAAATATTTCTTCTCTTGGTATTCCTGAATTTCTTACTGCTTTGCCAACACTTTCTTCATTGCCATATGCTGCTGCGGTATCAATATGTCTATATCCTGTTTCTAAAGCATATGAAACAGCATCGTATGTGTCTTTTCCATTTGGTATCTGCCATGTACCTAATCCTAATTTAGGAATCTTTACTCCATTTTGCAGTACATAACATTCATCAAGTATCATTTCTTTTCCTCCTTTATTTATTAATAATCTCTCGGAGTCTCTAAGCCAGTAAAATCAAGACTTCCCGATTCCCTTTTTATTAAAGCCTCCACTTTAATTCCATTATTTTGCTTGTATGATTACTCAAGATTCCGAGAGACCATATTATTCTGTTCTCCATTTTCATATTCCACTATTCTTGCTGTTGCGCCGGATGATTTTACTCCGTATCCACTGTTATTGATTACATGTTCTATTCCCGGATGTCCATTTAACATAACGGTTACCGTGTTATGTAATTTTACTCCTTCAATATCAGGGACCTCTACTGCTCTATCTATTGTAATAGTAGCATCTCTATTGTAACTATATACACCTACGCCATAACTTTCAAATGTTAATACATTATCTCCCACTTTTAATGACGCAAATCCATTTACTTTACCATTATTGCTCATAAATTCACTTTGATTTGGAACATCATAAGGTATCTCACTTTGATAGAAGTATAATCTTCCACCATTTCCATCCCATATTGTCTGGTATTCCTGAAAATGTTCTACAAACAATCCGTACATAATTACATTATCACCATGAATTACAGCACCATTTTTTGCTGTATTTTTGTCCCATGCCACATTATCTCCATGATCTGCTCTCCATACCCATAAATTGTCGCCAATAACGTCATTACTGTTTACTGTAATACAATTTTCAACTTTTCCTTCGTAGCTTGAGCCTCCAACTCTAAAGTATACATCACTTAAAGTTGTAGGGTTTGCTCCATGAGAAACATCGCTCTTTTTTGCACCTACTTCAAGCAATGTATCTGACTCTTTTTCACCTGCTTCAAATAACACTCCTGCTATTTTCACCCCGTCAACATCTGCTATTTTCATTGCTTTATTTCCATTGACAGATACAATTGTTGCCATTCCCATTCCATATACTATTGTATCGCTATTTTTAACATTTAACGGTTTATTTATTTCATAAATTCCAGGCGTTAGTAATAAATTTTTGCCTGCTGCTAAAGCCTCATTAATTGTATCTGCATCATCCGTATTTGGATTTGCGATGTAGAATTTATTTAAGCTGACAAATTTACCCTTTGTTCCACTTTCCCATGATACTCCAACAGCATCTGTCCTAAGTTCAGGAACAATAACTCCGTATCCATATTCTTCATCATATGTAAGGTATGGCTTTTCCTGAATAACAGGTGTAGTCTGCACTTTTGTATATGGCGAATACGGCCATGTTCCTGCCGGAGTTCTTACAGTATCAATCCCAACAAAAACCATATTCCAAACTCCGCCATCCCACAATCTCCAAAAATCATTTCTTGTAAGATACTGCTGCTGTGAACCTGATGAAACTGTTCCATTTGAATAGCAGTCAGCCATAAATCCACCACTTGACCACCCTTCTCCATCACTGAGAACCATTCCATCATTAAACTTCATTCTTCTAAGTGAAACCGCCTGTGAATTTGCCCACATACAATATTCATTTACTGAAAAATTCTCTGCACTTCTCCAGAAATTGCATGTTGCATTATGATACATCCAGTCAGCGTTGACCCACAACTTGTTAATATTTGTATCTGTAGGTAAAACTCCAAGTCCTGATACCTGTGTGTAATAACCAACATTTACAGATAATGCTGTATCATATTCACCCGGTTTAAATAAAATTGCATATCTCTCTTTTCCGAACTGATTTGTTTCCTGTTTTTTATAAATTTCATCTACTTTAGACTGAATTTCATTTTTATCATCTTCCGGAGAAAATACATATGTATTTTCTCCAAATACTGTAGCATCTTTTACAGGTTCACCATCACTTTCATAGTCAATTGCATTTTCTATTTTCTCTTCTGTCTGTGCCTCAGTAACATTTTGTGTTGCATTCTTTTTAGCTGTTTTGTTATCACTTTCTCCACAACTCCACAATAACATCGATGCGAGTGCTGCTGTTACTGCAATATAAACCTTTCTATTCATCATTCTCCTCCAAATCAATTTTTGCTACATAAATCCCATCTCTTGCCGTTATAAACAAAGTATCTTTATTTGTTCCACCTATATCAAATGTAGATGGTCTTGACGCTACATGGATAGATTTTATAAATTTACCATCTCTATATATTTTTATGTCATCATCGCCAACTAAAATATTATTCTTATTTTTTCTAACGCAATAATCTCCCTCTTCAATTATAACTTCAGGATTTTTAAGATAACCATTTTTATCAACTGTACACTCAAATACTCTTTTATACATCTCATCAATTGAATACATTTTTTCTCCACATGATGAAATTGATAAATTATTGCTTCTTATTAAGTCATAGTGATTTGGTATTATTGTCTTTTTGTCCATTGCTATCCAAGCTTTTTCAGGCTTATATCCTAAAACTTCTTTATAATCTGAACCATCTCTCCATCTATTACCCGGATATATAACTCTATCAGGTTCTATTTTGCCCATTTCCACCATATCTAATGGTTGCATTTCTCCATTATCATCTAACGTAAATACTATTGTATAAGCATCTCTGTTGTACCAAAATCCATATGAAGTACCATATGAGTCCGAAGGCAAAATATTTTCCTGTTTTTTTCCATCTACTGTAGCATTCTTTGGAATCACATATTCTCCAACAATTATTATTCTGTCATTTGTATCAAATCCTACAGAATTAATTTTATAAGGTGATTCAAATATTTCAGTAAGTTTATAATCTTTTCCATCTACACAATAAATTTTCTTATCAAGACTGTCTACAAAATAGAAATCACCTTTTTGATTACAAATCCCTCCGTCAGGGAATCTGAATCCACTATATAATTTTTGTGGTTCATTAGTTTTAGTTATTCTAATATTTCTGCCAATATTTCCCTTTATATCAATCTTTGTTGCCTGCCATGTTCTTATTTCTACATTTGAGTTTACATCCAAAAGATAATTATCGATTGTGTATTTCATTTGTGAGAAATTATGTGCATTTATAAATGAAATATTTTTGCAGTCAAATGTTTTTACACAATAATCATAAGGCTTATTTACAAATATTGTTCTAAAATGATATGTCATTGCAAATGTAATATCTTCACAATTATGTAGTTCTATTGGTCTTGCAAATTCGCCTTCTGCCACTTCCTCTTCTGTCTGTATTCCATAGATTGTCCAGTTCTTAACATTATTCATCAACAATTCATGTCTACAATGATGCTCAAGTGACATACAATAAATCTTTCCCGGTGTATCAGTATTTTCGATAGTTATTCCTGCTGTTACATAAGGACTTGCAGACCACACATCCTTAATTACTCCGCCACCATTAACGACTATTGATGGATACTGATAATCCCACATACGCTCAGGATTACTGTCTGCAGTTCTTGTTGAGTTATAAGGCATTTCAAACGCTCCTGTACCTTTAACAAGATTTCCATGTCCACCAAACATTTTTACATCATTAATATATGAATCAATATCGCCGTTCCACTTAAGTCCTATTGCTCTTGGATTTTTTCCACCTGTTTCTATTCCTATACCAAATAATATGTTGCTTTTTCCACTTTCAATAAATGCTATACCTTTTCCATATCCGGTAAATCTTTCTGCATTATCTTTAAGTATAAATTTAGTAGAAACAGGATTAAGTCCAATAATAACTGTATCATCTTTTAATTTGATAGTATCTGTAAGCAAATATTCTCCCTGTGGGAAATAAAGATATGTATACTTTTCAATTAACTCCTTAAGAACCTTTGTATCATCCGTAACTCCATCTCCAATAAGACCATTTTTCTTAACATTTATCCACTGTTTTACTTCAGGTAAAGTCTTTAAATCTGTATACAAAACATTATAGTCAATTTGCTTTTCTCCTATATATAATATATCTTTAATTTGTTTTTCAGGATGCTCATCACTTGCTGTTATTCCATGTATATATTCATTTATATGTGTACAATCATATTTATTATCTATTGTATTTTCTGTATCCTTATAACTTACGATAACATTGCATTTTTCTAAATAGCAATTCTTTACATAAATACTTGTTAACGAATTATTTTCTAATGCAATATTCAATAATTTATCCACATTTTTAAATATAGAATCTTCTATATATAATTTTTCAAAAAATTCATCCTGTACCTCTACAAACTGTGGCACATTTTTCACATCAGTTCTTACTATTGTAAGACCTGCCTCTCTTGTAAAAATAGCTGCTTTTTTCTGATTTTCAAATTTTGTATCTACCATTACAAATGGCCATCCCGGAGAACACTTTGTAGTGATTATTCCGTAATTTCCACCGACAATTTCTATATCCTCCATTTCATTTCCCACATCATATATTCCTGCCATTCCTGAATTGACGTTAATTGTAATGTGAGCTAAAAAAGCATGTTGTGCATAATGTGTCCTAAAAGCTACCGCATAATCATTTTCTCTACCTAAGTTAATATTAACATTAGACATTGCACTATAGAAAGTTCCCGGATTAGCATCATTTGCATTCACATTTGTCCCTTCCGTTACAACTCTGTCCACAAACCAGAACAAATATCTAAAATGACCTTTATCGTCTTCCTTTGATATATTAAAATTTAATGCATTATCCTTTAATATAAATTCAGGTCTTTTTTCTCCATATCCGATTATTCTTACTGCCTTTGGAATATAAATTGTCTTACTTAACAGATATTTTCCTTCAGGAACAAATACAATTCCATAACCGTATTCTTCTACAACCATATTAACTGCTTTTTGCAGTTCATCTGATACATCCACTATTCCATCATTACTAATATTAAAATGGTCTGCGTCAAAATATATCGCAGACTCATCCTCTATTTTCCCCGTATAAAAACTTGTTTTCATAACAAATACCTCATATTTCTCAATAATATATGTATTCTTTTTAAAATACTTTATTCTTTTTTATTGAAACAATTTTATCAGATATTTTTGTTAAAATCAACATTAATTGATTAAATCAAAGCATTATTTTTGTGCATTTTTATCATATTTTTCTTTAACATTTTTGTAGGCATAAATAAAAGAGCACCACTTTTTTATGATGCTCTTTCATTAAAATTATTCTCTCTTTATCAATCTTCTAAAACTAAGCTGTTTCTTCCTGCTGTGCCCATTGTGAATTGTATAGTTTAGCATAGAATCCATCTTTTTCCATTAATTCGTTATGATTTCCCTGCTCGATTATATCTCCATCTTTCATTACAAGAATTAAATCGGCATTCTTTATAGTTGAAAGTCTGTGGGCAATTACAAAACTTGTTCTGCCTTTAAGCATATTATTCATACCACGCTGAATTCTTTGTTCTGTTCTTGTATCTACTGAAGATGTTGCTTCATCTAATATCATAATCGGATTATCTGCGAGTATAGCTCTTGCAATTGTAAGAAGCTGTTTCTGTCCCTGTGATATGTTACTTGCTTCTTCATTTAATTCCATTTTATATCCATCCGGAAGAGTTCTGATGAAATGGTCTGCGTGAGCTTTCTTAGCTGCTGCAATTACTTCTTCATCTGTTGCGTCTAATCTGCCATAACGGATATTTTCCATAATTGTTCCTTTAAATAACCATGTATCCTGAAGAACCATTCCAAATTCCTGTCTAAGTTCGCCTCGGTTAAAATCTTTGACATTATGTCCGTCAATAAGAATCTGCCCCTTATTTACGTCATAGAATCTCATTAATAATTTAACAATTGTAGTCTTTCCTGCTCCGGTAGGACCAACTATTGCTATCTGTTGTCCTTCCTTAATATCAGCACTAAAATCATTAATTATAGTCTGATTTTCATTGTATCCAAAGTTTACATGATCAAATGTAACATTTCCTTTAACAGTGTTTATATCTACAGGATTTGCTACGAATTGGTCTTCTTCTTCCTCGTCTAAGAATTCAAATACTCTCTCAGCTGCTGCTGCCATACTCTGCATCATATTTGAAACCTGTGCCACCTGCTGAATTGGCTGTGTAAAATTCTTTACGTATTGGATAAACGCCTGAATATCACCGATTTCAATTTTTCCATTTATAGCAAGATAAGCACCCGAAATTGCAACACCAACATAACCTAAATTTCCAACAAACTGCATTATAGGCATCATTAATCCTGAGAAAAACTGAGATTTCCAAGCTGATTTATAAAGGATTTCATTTGTATCATGAAATTCTTTCTTTACAGTTTCTTCTTTATTAAACGCCTTTACAATATGATGACCACTATATACTTCTTCTACCTGACCATTTATATGACCTAAATATTCCTGCTGACTCTTAAAGTATTTCTGTGAATGTTTAATTACAAAACTAATTAATAAGATACTCACAGGTAATGTAATAAGTGTAATAAGTGTCATCGGTACACTTATTGTTATCATCATAATAAATACACCGATTAATGTACTTATAGATGTAATTAACTGTGTTATACTTTGATTTAATCCATTTCCTAATGTATCTACATCATTTGTAATTCTTGATAAAACTTCACCGTATGTTCTACTTTCAAAATATTTGAGTGGCATTCTATTTATTTTTTCTGAAATTTCTTTTCTCATACGGTAACAGATTTTCTGTGTTATACCCGTCATTACAAATCCCTGAATAAGATTGAATACACAACTAACTCCATATAACGCCAATACTATTAAAAGTATTTTTCCAACATATCCAAAATCAATTCCACCTTTTCCGGATATCTTGTTCATAATTCCTTCTGAAAGTGCTGTTGTCGCTTTACCTAATACCTTAGGTCCTGCAACAGTAAATACAACACTAAACATTGCACAAACCATTACTGCAAATACGCCATATTTATAATTTCCAATATATCGTATTAATTTTCCAATCGTGCCTTTAAAATCTTTAGCCTTTTCACCTGACCCCATTCGGCCGCCGCCCATAGGTCCTCTCATTCTTCTTGGTGGATTTATATTTGTTCTATTTTCATTACTCATCTTTATCCACCTCCTCATTTAAACTTGCTGCCAATTCGGCTTCTGACATCTGAGATGATGCTATCTGCTTATATACCTCACAATTCTTCATTAATTCCTTGTGTGTTCCTTTTCCAACCATCTTTCCATCATCTAAAACAATAATCTGCTTTGCCTGTAATACAGTGCTTATTCTTTGAGCTACAATAATTACTGTACTTTCTTTTACCTTAGGACTCAATGCTTTTCTTAATGCTGCATCAGTCTTAAAGTCTAACGCTGAGAAACTGTCATCAAAAATATATATTCTAGGATTTTTTGCAATTGCTCTTGCAATTGATAAACGCTGTTTCTGTCCTCCTGAAACATTAGTTCCACCCTGTGAAATAGGACTATCATATTTTTCTTCTTTACCATCAATAAATTCTGTTGCCTGAGCAATTGTTGCAGCCTCTAACATTTGTTCATCGGATGCATTCTCTGCTCCATATTTTATATTAGATGCAATTGTTCCTGAGAACAAAATTCCCTTTTGCGGTACATATCCAATATTATCCCTTATTGATTTCTGTGATAAATCTTTTACATCAATTCCATCAATTGTAATCTGTCCCTCTGTTACATCGTAAAATCTAGGAATAAGCTTTGCTACAGTACTCTTACCACTACCTGTACTACCTATAATAGCAGTAGTTTCACCAGGTTTAGCAATAAAATCTATTCCCTCTAAAACATTTGTATCTCCATCAGGATATTTAAAATCAACATTTTTAAATTCTACAATTCCCTTTGGTGCATCTAACATCTTAGCTTCTTTTTTATCTTTTATAGAAACATCTGTATCTAAAACGTCATCTATTCTTTCTGCTGCAACTGTTGCTCTAGGAAGCATAATTGATACCATTGTTATCATAAGGAAAGACATAACTATCTGCATTGTATAGGTAATAAATGCAGTCATAGACCCAACTTCTAAAGCACCCTGATCAATTCTGTGGCTTGCAACCCATTCAATCAATATTGTAATTCCATACATTACCATCATCATAAGTGGCATCATAAATGTCATTACTCTATTTGTAAATAACATTACCTTTGTCAAAGATTTATTTGCAACATCAAATCTTTCTTCTTCTTTCTTTTCTCTGCTAAATGCTCTTATTACAGGAATTCCTGTTAAAATTTCTCTCGAAACAAGGTTTACTCTGTCAACTAAATCCTGCATAATTTTAAACTTAGGCATAGCTAAAGCCATCAATATTGCTACCAAACATAAAAGAGCAACAACAGCAACTACGATAATCCACTCCATACCTGAGTGTGTTTTTATAACCATTATTATGCCGCCCACAGCAAGAATAGGTGCATAAGCAACCATTCTAAGAAGCATTACACATACCATTTGAATCTGTTGAACATCATTTGTGCTTCTTGTAATTAATGATGCTGTAGAGAACTTATTAATTTCTGCATCAGAAAATTCCAATACTTTATTAAATACTTTTTCTCTTAACTCTTTACCGATTGAAGCTGATACTTTAGATGCGAGGAAACCAACAATAATCGCACTTACAGTCATTAAAAGTGCCATTGCAAGCATTTTTGCTCCTGTACTCCACAAATAACTAACTTGCTTTGTTTCAACATCTACTCCGATTTTTTTGTATTCCTTTTTTACAAATGAAATAGCTGAAGACTGAACAAGAGAATCTCCCATAGAATCAATTGCTGACCCCATTTTATCTCTTACTGTATCTCTTATTAAATCGAAATGAGCTGCCATAAACTGTTCCTGTGTCATAGTTCCATTTTGAACCGCTGCTAAGTCCATCTTAGTCTGGTTATCAAGAGAATCCATATCAATTTCTTTCATGTACTCACTTATATCCTGACCGGCATTTTCATTATCGCTCTTCTTGTCCTGTGTCTGGGAAATCATTGAATATACAAGAATTGGTTCTGAAAAAGTCTTATCTAACTTTTCCATGTTTTCTTTTGATTTATCTTTTAACTTATAATTTCCATTGCTTTGTTTCTTATATGCAGACTCCCATTTACTTTTTTCTTTATCAGTCATCCACATTGCAATTCCCTGATAACTTTCTTCTGAAATTTTCTCCGGTGTTGCATATTCAATTCCTGAATTATTAATACCTGTATCAATTAATGATGCTGTATAATCAGGTAAAGACAGGTCGCACATAGCCTGTATAAACAAAAATGCTATTATTGTAAATACCATTGGCATATGCCCCTTGAAATTTTTAAAAAATCTCATCTTAATTCTCCTTTTCTTTTTTTATTGTCTTGCCTTCTTCAAGTATAGCTGCATAAAATTTTTCCTGAAAATTCAGATATTGCTGTAATTCTTCTTCAGTAAAATGTGAAAATACTCTTTCAAAATATCCTTCCACATCCTTTTTTTTCTTATCTACAAGTTCATTGCCTTTTTTTGACAATTTTATTAATGTATTCCTTCTATTATCAGAATCTACTTCTCTTACAATATACCCTTTATTTTCCAAACTTTTAAGTGTTCTTGAAATAGACTGCATTGACACATGCAATCCTTCTGCAAGTTCTGATACATTGACTGATTTATTTTCCATTTTTTCTGATTTAACAAGCCAAAATATTATACTGCCTTCCATTCTTGAAATGTCATCAGATAATTTTGGATGGTGAAACTTTCTGAATTTCATCATTCCTTTCATAACCTTTTCTACAAGTTCCTTATTGTACTCGCTCATTTCATCCTGTCACCTCCAAGCTTAACTAGACTTTAGCAATAAAAAAATAAACGCCGTTTACATTTAACAATGTTAACTATAAACAGTGTTTATTATTTTACTCATATTTTTTAATCTGTCAACAACTTAATTCAAAATTTAACTAATTGTTAATATTTCTTACTATATTTTTTTACATCGATTCTATCACCCATAATAGAATCCATTCTCGTATCATCTTTTATAAGAATCTCTTTTTGTGCTTTGCTTAGTTGTTTAATCCAATATTCTAATTTAGATGCAAGTGCTTTATTTTCTGTCTGCCAAGCAGCTTCAAGTTTTAAAGCCACATGACTTCTTGTATATTTTGCACTTTTTTCTCCTGCTCCAAAATGTTCTTTCATTCTTCTATCTAAATCCGTAGTTATCCCTGTGTAAATCGAATCGTCTTTACATCTTAACATATAAATATAGTACATTTTATTCTCCCATTTTTCTAAATATTCCTCGTATAACAATTATTGATATAACTGCTGCCCCACCATCTGCTATAGGTGCCGCATACATAATGCCATCTATTCCAAATATCATCGGTAAAACTACTATTAAAGGTAGCAGAAAAATAATCTGTCTTGTAAGTGCAAGAAAAGTTCCCTTCATTGGTTTTCCAATTGCCGTACAAAAAGTTGAAGTTATTGGCTGTATCGCATTTGCAAATGTCATAAACAAAAATATTCTAAAATAATTTGTTGCAAACTGATAATATTCTTTTGTACCATTTCCAAATATACTAATGATATTTCTTGGGAAAACCTGAAACATTATAAAGGCTATCACTGATACTATTGTACCACTTATAACAGCTAGTTTATATGTTTCTTTCACTCTGCTATAATTTTTTGCGCCTATATTAAAACTTGCAATTGGCTGTATTCCCTGCGATAGTCCAATTATCACAGCAAAATAAATTTGATTAACTTTCATTATTATGCCTGCACACGCTAACGGAATTGAATCCCCATAATTTGATAACGCCCCATAGTATGTCAAAGATTTATTTAATGTAATTTGAACAATCATTATTGCTATCTGATTTGAAAATGGTGTAACCCCTAATGATGCAATTCTTCCAATACATTTTAAAGAAGGAATAAAATGTTCTTTCTTTAACTTTACTGTCTTATAGTTTCTTAAATAATTTATTACTAATGCAAATGAAACAAATTGTCCAATAATTGTTGCTAACGCTGCCCCTTTCATTTGCCAATCAAATACCATAACAAACAAATAATCAAGAATTATATTAATTACTGCACCTACAAGATTGCATATCATAGAAAAATCAGGGCTTCCGTCCGCCCTTATAATATGTCCTCCCCCAAGTCCCATTATAAGAAATGGTATTCCAATTGCCGTAACACCAACGTAATCTTTAGCATATCCTAAAACATTGTCAGGTGATCCAAAAAATTTTAATAAAGGTGTTAAAAACAATAATATTCCTATAGCTATTATAGTTCCAAGTATCATTATTCCTGTAACAACATTACCTATATAAAAGGGGGCTTTTTCTTTATTTCCTTTTCCCATTTCAATATTAAATGCTGCCGCACCACCAATTCCAAATAGTAAACCTAATGCTACACATATTGTACTTACAGGAAATGCTACATTTGTAGCTGCATTTCCCAACGTTCCAACAGTTCTTCCTATGAAAAACTGATCGACTATATTATAAAAAGAACTGACAAGCATAGCTACTATGCTTGGTATTGCAAATTTACGCAACAACTTACTTATCGGTTCAATCCCTAACGGATTTCTGATTTCACTATTTTCTTCCATTTCTTTATCTCTCTTTTATATTTACTTATATTTTTTTCTTTTGTCTTAAAACTATTCGTACAATTTTATCACATATACAAATAACTTTTCCACCATAAAATTATATATATTTCTATGCCTTACCAACTTATTAATATTATTTGTTCAATTTATATATGTTTTTAATGAATTAAGGAATCGTTTTCTACCTATATTTAACTTGTTTTAAATAATTACACTATGTTATAATTTTAGATAATATTGCTATTGTTTATTAAAGCATAATATACATAGCACCCCATATATTTAAATTAATCGTCATTCTATGAATGAAAACTTATAATTATGAAATTATTTTATTAAATTACTATGAAAGGATAAAAATATGAGAGGTATATACTCAAATAAAACTGAGATTAGGCATAAAGTATTTACGGAAGTTGCCCGAATGGCATATGAAGGTGGAGATTTTTCACGTATGGAAGAACTACCATATAAGATTATGCCAGGTGAAATCGGTAACTACTATGACAATATTTTTCTTGAGAGAGCAATTATAGGAGAAAGATTGCGTGCTACTATCGGACTCCCTATAAGAAAAGTATCTGAACATGCTCCTCTTTCGGAAGGTATTGATAAAAGTGCTATTGATGAAAAATACTATGATCCACCACTTATTAATATAATTAAATTTGCATGCCATGCATGTCCTGAAAAACGAATTTTAATAACTAACGGATGTCAGGGTTGTTTAGAACATCCTTGTATTGAAGTATGTCCTAAAAAAGCTATTCATATGGAAAACGGTCGTTCTATTATTGATCAGGATAAATGTATTAAATGTGGTAAATGTGTTTCAGCATGTCCTTATAATGCCATTATCAAACAGGAACGTCCTTGTGCAAAAGCATGTGGAATGAACGCTATCAAATCAGATGAATATGGACGTGCAGATATTGATTATGAACAATGTGTATCTTGTGGAATGTGTCTTGTAAGTTGCCCATTTAGTGCAATTGTCGATAAAAGCCAGATATTCCAGACTGTTCTTGCACTTAAGAGTGACACGCCAATATATGCAGCAATAGCCCCATCATTTGTAAATCAGTTTGGCGGTGCTGTTACATCTGCACAGGTACGCGCTGCTTTAAAAGCTGTTGGATTTGAAGATATGATTGAAGTTGCTGTTGGTGCAGACTTATGTGCAATTCAGGAAGCTGAAGATTTCCTTGAAGAAGTACCTGAAAAGATTCCTTTTATGGGAACAAGTTGTTGTCCGGCATGGTCTGTAATGGCGAAAAAGACTTTCCCTGAATATGCAAATTGTATTTCAATGGCACTTACACCAATGGTTTTAACAGGTCGTATGATTAAAAAAGACCATCCGGATTGTAAGGTTGTTTTTATAGGGCCATGTGCTGCTAAAAAACTTGAAGCAAGCAGACGAAGCGTTAGAAGTGATGTTGATTTTGTTCTTACATTTGAAGAACTTATGGGAATATTTGATGCTAAATCAATTGAATTTTCTGAATTAGAAGTTGAAGAGGAACTCCAGACATCTTCTGCTGATGGTAAAGGATTTGCTGCTAGTGGCGGTGTTGCTAATGCTGTAAAAAATGTTATTAAGAAAATTGATCCTGATAAAGAAGTCAATGTTGTCAGTGCACAAGGACTTGCAGAGTGTAAAAAAATGCTTACTTTAGCAAAAGCAGGAAAATACAATGGATATTTATTAGAAGGAATGGCATGTCCCGGTGGTTGTGTAGGCGGTGCCGGAGTTTTAAGTGATGCTAAAAGAGCTGAAATAAAATTAAAGCAGGAAATGGCTAACTCCCAATTAAAAAATTCTTCTGAAACATATTATGTTGATTATTTGAAATTAATTACTGAAGAAGATGCTGATAAATAATTATCATGTTATTTTATATATTATCTTAATACAATTTTTATTTTATATACTAATAATTTTAACAAAAATGTGTATAATCATTATATGATGAAAGGCTAAAACAGATAACACATCTAATTATCTTTCTATCATCATTATGCAAACTTTAGATAAAGGAGGCTTTAATATGGAATTAGAAATTACAACTGAAAACTTTGATGAATTAGTATTAAACAGTGACAAAACTGTACTTGTAGATTTTTGGGCTGACTGGTGTGGTCCATGTAAGATGCTCTCACCTGTAATTAAACAGATTGCTGAAGAACGAAATGATATAGTTGTTGGAAAGGTAAATGTTGACGAGCAACCCGGCTTAGGAGTTAAATACAAAATAGCTTCTATTCCAACAGTAATAGTATTTAAAAATGGTGAAATAACAAACAAAAGTATTGGTTTAGTTTCAAAAGCAGAATTATTGTCATTGCTGGCTTAATTACACAAATTTTCTAAAATACAAAATTAATTTGACCCTCAATTGTTAGATTTTTTCTAACTATCGAGGGTCTTTATTGGATATTCTAATTAATTACTCCTGTCATAATTGACATTGGTGGCATATTTAATTGTGCTACCGTGTCATTAACTCTAATACCGGCAGGTCTGCTTTCATTTGTTTTATTTAACACGACTACTACAATGTCTCCATTAGGGTTTTCAAATGATGTAACATCTACATCGTCTGAATATCTGCTAAACGCTACTCTTTTAGCTCCCGGTTTTATGTAATGACTAAAATGATTAATATATGAAAGAGTATTTCTTTCCATTAATTTGTCATCTTTTGTATCGTATAAATACGGTGCATCACAATAATTTCCGACATGATTTGGACCACCCTGTTCATCTAATCCACGTCACTTACATAAATATATCGTTTCTATTAAATTATGCGATATTGGATAAAAAGAAAAATAACATTAATTACATAACTACATTATTTTCTATTAAATTGCCATTCAAATATGACATTGCATTTTCAAATGTAGTAATACTTATCGATTCTAAAGCTTCATTAGTGAAAAATCCCTGATGCGAGGTAACTATAACATTTGGAAAAGATAATAGTCTTGCAGTAATAGAAGTTTCTAAAATATCATCTTCTCTGTTTTCAAATACATTATTTGTTTCTTCTTCATATACATCTAATCCTACACTGAAAAACTTTTTGTCTCTAATTCCATGTATTAAATCTTCTGTTTTAATTAAGGCTCCTCTTGATGTGTTTACAAGAATAACTCCATCCTTCATTTTTGCTATACTACTTTTATTTATCATATGATAAGACTCTTCTGTAAGTGGACAGTGCAATGAAATTAAGTCGCTGTCATTTAATAACTTATCTAATTCCACATATTCTACAAAATCTAATTCGGGATTTTTATACAAATCATATGCAATAACTTCCATTCCAAATCCTCTGCATATTCTGCACATCGTTGCTCCTATTTTTCCTGTTCCTATTATTCCTGCTATCTTTCCATGCAAATTTGTTCCTGTAAGTCCTGTAAGACTAAAATTATTTTCTCTAACCTTTATATAACTTTTATGAATTCTTCTGCTCGAAGCTAAAGCCAAAGCCATTGCATGTTCCGCAACTGCTTCAGGTGAATATCCCGGGACTCTCATAACTGTTATATTTTTCTTTTTTGCTTCTTCTAAATCTACATTATTAAATCCCGCACATCTTAATAAAACAAGTTCAACGCCGTTTTTACTTAGACAATCTATTGTTTCTTTTCCTACATCCGAACTTACAAATGCACAGATTGCCTTGTACCCTTTTGCTAAATTTGCAGTTTTTGAATTTATATCTGTATCTGTATATTCAATTTCTATTTCTGGATATTTTTCCGTAACTTTTTCAAATGAATCCCTATCATATTTTTTTGTATCATAAAATAATATTCTCATAATTATCTCATGTCTCCTTCTTAATTGATTTTATTATCTAGTATTTTCATTTTTTTTCATAATATACAACACTAAAAAGACAAGCATCCAAATTACTTATGCTACAACAAAAGACTTACTTAAACTTTACCAGCTATTAAACCTGACAATTAATTTGTAAATTAATCTGAAAATTAATTATTTGCTTATTAGCAAAATAACTAAATATAGCCGGTCGTTTGCATCCCCGACCGGTTATATTTAAAATTTACTTTTATTTACCTTTTACAATACATTTAAAATATCCTATACTAAAACACTTCTTTATATTTAACCTATTAGCCTCAAATAATATTACACATTACAACTGAATATATTGAGGATAATTGTCCATCAAAAATTCCACACCTGCCATCCCCATCGCAAATAGGATAAGAAAACATATCATAAACATTCCACCAATATCATACTTGAAATGTTTGTCATTAAATCTTAAAGTATAATATATAATTTCTCCTCCTAACATAATCAGCATAATTGGCCACATATGAAAAATAAATGCATAATTAAAACTTTTAAATATTGTTTTAATTAAAAATAACACACCAAAAAGTATCAGGCTTATTCCAAATGTAAATGTACCTACTCTTCTTTCCTTCATTTCTTATTCCCCCTTAATCGCTTAATATTTCATCATTTGCTTCTTTTTCATTTTCAATAAAATTATCTTCAATAATTTCTGAATCGCCATCTAACTTTGTATTATCTATACTTACATTTTCTTCGTATATTGATTTTCTTTTTCCTTTAATTAAATAAATTCCAGCTCCAATTATTAACACTGAAAATACTAATTTAGGTAACTCATATCTAATTAATCCAAATACAGTATTATCTAAATCTATTCCTAACTGATAGCAAAAACTAATCGCACCATTATACAAGGAATTTATTCCTATAAGTATTAATATCACTGCTGCTATAATTCTTACTTTTTTAACATTAAATTTAAGTTCATCCGTGTTCTTGATTATTAACCAATCATCCTCTAATTTTGAAAACTCATCCGCTGACAATGAATTTTTATTTAATGCATCAAAAAAAGCATAAAACCATATAACAGGAAGTGCAAATGCAATTGCATCAACTCCAATCAAAGAAATAATAGCACAGCATCCCATAAATATGGACATTAAACTAATTCCCTGTTTAAAAAATCCTAAATACATCTGCCCTGCACCAGGTATACATGCCAGGCAAAAATTCCAAAATTTACTTCTTTGCTTTTTCATCTTTATACACTCCTTTATCAAATTCTAAATTTTCGGCTATTCCTCCGGATATATTTTTCATTCCGGCTCCTATCTTTTCCGTAGACTGCTGTAACATTCTCGATATCGAAAATTTGTTATTTAACTGTTTCATTGTTTCTATTTTAGTTCCGACTAAATTTGGCTTAATTGAATCCATATTAAACACCATAAGTACAGCAATTCCTGCAGCAGCAACAACCTTTGAGCTATACAAAATAAGTTCTGTTTTCCTATTTTTATATTTGTTTAACGGAATAATATTTGCTTTTGTCTTATGTATTTCACCGTTTGTTTTTATAATTTTCTGATTTTTTTCATCATTTATTTTTTCTTTTATTTCATATTTTAAATTATCAGTTGGTGAAATTAACTCCTCAACAGGAAAAAGATTTGCAAATTTTTCTGCACATACCAAGCACTGTGACACGTGATTTAACAAATTGATTTCTTCATTTTGTTCTAATTTGTGATTATAATATGAAATTATTTCTTCATCTTTTAAATGATTCATCGCAGTTCCTCCTTATCCCATTGTGTTCTAAGAACCTTTCTTACTCTCCTTATCTGAGTTTGCACCGTATGTACATTAGCATTTATATGTTCTGCTATTTCCTTAGCCGTTTTCCCTTTATAAAAATATTCATAGGCAACGGTTTTGTATGGTTCTTTAAGTCTATTACAGCATTTTTCTAATTGTTCCATAACAACTATTTCCATAACTTGCTTCTCTGCTGAATCAACCGGTGGGCTTCCTCTTTCAAGTTCTTCATCCTCACTTGGCATTGTTCTTCTCTCAGCTCTTTTCAAATGGTCCAGACACTTATTTGTAGCTACCCTTGTAATGTATGCTTTTTCATTTTTCTCATCAAAGGATTCCATAACTTTGTAAACTGAAATAAAGGTTTCCTGTGTTAAATCCTGAGCATCAAAATAATTATTCGTCATTCGATAGCATATTGAAAAAACCAATTTCTCATATTTAGTTAATAAATCTTCAAAATAACTATTTTGATATATCTCTTCCAAAATTTAGCACTCCTTTCCTTATTTACCCCTCTATAATATATAACGATTTAGCAAAACAAAAGCATTCAATTTTTTTATTTTTATTTAAATAAACTTTAGTTGAAATTTTATTTAGAGTTGAATGGGTTAAATTATTTTACAAATATTAAAATCTGCAAACAAAAAAATGTCTGATATTTGATATATTCCATTTTAACTGATTTCTTAGTAAAGATGATATACTTCCTTGTTCTCAGACATCTTTTTATAAATAACTTTATACTATTAAAAATATTAAATTGTAATCCTTTTAAATAATTTTCCTTCTTTATTATTTCATTCAATCTGCTTAACATGTCTTTCTATGACGTATAATCCACGCAATACTAGGCATACATATTTTCACTTTTGCTCTTTAATATAAGCATCCGCTAATAACAAATATTCATCCAATCTTCCAGTTTTATTTTCTGTAATAGGATTAATATCTACTTCAATATTACCAATCTTCATTTTAGATTCATTAAGAATATTAAACAAAGTGTCTTCTCGTATACTCCCTATGTACTCTAAAATCACATCCAAATCTGAGTTACTATTTTCTATTCCTTTACAACGGCTTCCATAGATTGTAACACTAACGATATTCACATCCAGACTATTTTTATTAATTTTTTCCTGAATATAATCTGATACAACATTCTCAATTTCTTCTGCGCTCATTCCATCAATATAATGAAACTTTTCATTTGTCCTAGCCTTAAACTTTGTTACTACCTCTGATGTTGCCACCTCAATTTCATTTCTATACATTCTGCAATACATCTCTTTCTCTACAATACTATCTTATATTAAAAATTATTAAATAGATTACATATGGAAGTTGCATTTTCTTGTTGAATTTCAAAACGTTGCAAAACATTTTCTTTACAACTTGTCAATTCCCACAATCCTGGTTTTAATCTAAAAAACTCCGTATTATCCTGAACGATTCTTCGAATTGTAGCATCAGGTGTTTTTGTTCTCCAGTCAGAAGTGTCTACAATTCTATTTAATTGTTGAAATGTTGCATACCCACCATTTCTCTCCATTGCTAAATAAACCTGTTCTTTTTGTGTCATAATTACACCTCTACTACATTATATTTGTAAATGCTATTTACTAATTTTTTAATAATTGGTTCTTTCTAATAATACACCTAATAACTACAAAGTTTGTATAATTTTTATTATTATCTCATACTTGCCTAAAAATCATTATACTATATCATTAACACAACTATCAAATAAAAACACCCTAGGACAAAGTCCTGAGGTGTAATATACTTTTCTGAAACACCTTGAGGCGTTCTTGATTGTAAAATTGATTATCTATTTGAGAGCGTTTGTAGAGCGTGAAAAGCCCTTAGATTGGGGATTTGTGTCTGGAAGTGTTACATATCTGTTGTATGCGTAACACTACACACACATTTCCAGAACTGCTTATTACTCTACGGCTTTAACCATTTGCTACTTGATGAGTATATATTTTTTTCTGTATTGTTTCAGTAAGACAAATAGAAATTAATACGTTTCTACAAAAAATAAAACTCTTTATAAAAACGGTACCATATACACCGGGATATAATAAATTCCGTTTTCCCATTTGTAATCCTTTGTATGGACAACATATTTGTTGCATATACGATTACTAAACTTGTTGCAAAATACATCAAGTGATTTATGTGTTCTATAATTGCCGGATTTCACCTCTAATGGACATATCTTATCTTTAACCGAAGTTAAAAAATCAATCTCATACAAATGATTTGAAGTTTTACTTTCCATCGTGTAATAAAATAAATTATTACCTTTTGCTATTAGCATCTGTGCCACAACATTTTCATAGACATATCCTAAATTTACATCCAGTTTATCCGAAAGTAACTTATTATAAATAATATTCTCCGTATATTTTTTATCCTTAAATGCCAAAGTTATAAATAGACCGACATCAGAATTAAACAATTTATATCGTCCTGCATCCTTTTCCAATGCCATTCCCACATCAGGATTATTAGCATGATATGCAATATTTACAGTGTACGAACTGAGCATATCAGGAATCAGCTCTCTTACCTTCTCAGAGCGAACCCCCTCTCTTGCACTTGACAGAATATATCTTGATGCATTACCACTAAGATTAGCAGGTATGGCATCATAAATATCTCCAGCAAGACCGGTTCCATCTATCTTCACAAAATCTTCTTCATATAAGTCTACAATTTCTCTTTTAGTTTCATCAACCAATTGCAAATTATTTTTCTCTATATACGTTTCTATGGCCTGTGGCATTCCACCAACAAGCATATACAATCTGAATATCCGCATCAGGTTTCTATGCATTGCATTCCCAGCAGGCTTTTTGTTCTTTATAAGATGCCTTATTGTTTCCGCTGATACCTCATCTCCTATTGCCCATAAGAACTCCTCAAAATCCATAGGAAACATAGATATTTTATGTTCTTCGCTTGGAATCAAAATATCCTTTGTATTCTTTTTTATTGATAATAAAGAGCCTGTTTCAATATACTTATATCTTCCATCCGCAACGAGATATTTAATTGCCTGTCTAGCCTTTGGAAATAACTGAACTTCATCAAAAATAATTACCGACTCTTTCTCATATAACCTGATTCCCATTAACTGCTGCAATTGCAAAAAGAAAAAATCCAGATCATACGTGTCATCAAATAGGTCAATAATTGCCTTACTTGTATGAGCAAAGTCAATGAGAATATATGATTTAAACTCTTTTTTTGCAAATTCCTCTGCAATAGTTGATTTACCGACTCGTCTTGCCCCCTTTATCAAGAGTGCGTATTTATCGCTTCTGTTCTCTTTCCACTCATATATTTCATCGTATATTTTTCTTTTAAAAACTGGTTTATCCATGCATAAATCCACCTTTCCACCACAAGTATAACGCAAATCCCCATTCATGTAAACCAAAATTACGGTCAAATCCCCATTAATTTTCTCGCATTTTTTACCCATATCCCCTTTCGTTTTCTTAACTATTAGATTTTAGTCTATTTCTTCATTTTCTTATTATGCACAGGTAAAGTTCTTTCTAATCGTTATATATACCGGTATACTCTGTACTTTGCCATCACAACCAGATATCCGTTATCCCACTCAACTACTTTCGTATATCTTTCCAATTTGTCAGAAGTGATAAAACAAATTCTTTGGTTATTAAATTCAAAAATTGTATACTTTCCATAATTAGTAAGCATTGCATAATCTTTCATTTAAATCACTACTATCAAATAATCTCTTTTAACATTATATTTTATATAATACCACAGTTATCATAAAAAACACCCCAGGACAAAGTCCTGAGGTGTAATATACTTTTCTGAAACGCCCTGAGGCGTTCTTGATTGTAAAATTGACTATCTCTTTGAGAACTGTGGTGCTCTACGAGCTGCTTTGAGACCTGGTTTCTTTCTTTCTTTCATTCTTGGATCTCTTGTTAAGAATCCAGCTTTCTTAAGAATTGGTCTGTAAGCATCTGAATCAACTTCTAATAAAGCTCTTGAGATACCGTGTCTGATGGCACCAGCCTGTCCTGTGTATCCACCACCGTGTACACTTACGATTACGTCAAACTTATCTAAAGCATCAATAGCGTTTAATGGCTGACGTACGATAACTTTTAATGTATCTAAACCGAAGTATTCATCGATACTTCTCTTGTTGATTGTGATATTTCCTTTACCAGGCATTAAATATACTCTAGCAACACTGCTCTTTCTTCTACCTGTTCCATAATACTTTTCTACTGCCATTGTTTATTTCCTCCTTTCAGTCACTAAAATGTTAATACTTCTGGCTTCTGAGCTGCATGTGGATGCTCATTTCCAGCGTAAACATAAAGTTTTTTGTACATTTCTCTTCCTAAAGGTCCCTTTGGAAGCATGCCTTTAACTGCGAGTTCAATAACTGTTTCAGGTTTCTTTTCTAATTTTTCCTTAAGAGTAACTTCCTTCATTCCTCCTACATAATCTGAATGATGGTAGTACATCTTCTGTTCTAATTTCTTACCTGTTACTGCAATCTTTTCTGCATTTATAACTATTACATAATCACCAGTATCAATGTGTGGTGTGAACTGTGGTTTGTTCTTACCTCTTAATACTTTAGCGATTTCTGATGATAAACGACCTAATGTATATCCTGTAGCATCAACTACATACCATTTTCTTTCAATTGTTGATGGACTTGCCATATATGTTTTCATTGGTTTACCTCCTGAAATATTCTTCATTCTTATTAAATAAATATATGTTAAATGCTTCACCGGGGCTAATGGCTGAGCATTAAACCTACGCATTACACGCCATACTAAAATAGTATAGCGTAACAATATTTTACTGTCAACACATTTTTTAATTTATCTATGTATTTATCTGCTATTTATCTGCGTACTCTATGAATCATTTTTACTAATTTATCTGCGTGCCAACCTAATTTTTAATATCTTAATTTAATTCATATAACCTTATGTTTTATATCATCTTTCTATGGCACATTAAATAATTTACTTGTAAAGTATAAATATTAAAACTGTAGATACTAAAGCAATACCTATTAAAAATGCTCCGACTATGGTAAACACTTTTGCTAAAATATGGGGTAACTTATCATCTTTTATATAATATTCACTACATTTTTGTGGATTATAATATATTTCCACGTTCTGCCCTTTTTTATATCTTGGTTTACCACTACCATAAGCTGATTCTTTTGTAATTGTAACATCACCTACATGATATTCAAATACAGGATAATAACCTGAACCTTTAACACTATCACTATTATAACTTTTATGTTTAACAACGTCCTTTACAATACCATATGTTTTTAAAATACATCTTTTTTCTTTTTTATTTATGTGCCTAAACATTAATAGCCCTATTAGAAAAAATATAAAACCTATTAAACTAAATATCCCGGAAAAGAGAATTATACTTAACCATTTATTATTCATATAACCACCCATACATTTCTTTACTTTAATTTTCTATATAAAAAAACAAGCAACCTAAGTTGCTTGTCTATGCCGGCGACCGGAATCGAACCGGTACGATATTGCTACCACAGGATTTTAAGTCCTGCGCGTCTGCCAGTTCCGCCACGCCGGCTTCCTCAGGCTTTTCGCCTTGATGGGACCTACAGGGCTCGAACCTGTGACCCCCTGCTTGTAAGGCAGGTGCTCTCCCAGCTGAGCTATGCTTCCAAAGGGCGTTGCTGCAACAGCAACGAGCATTATCATACACTATAATCGGGAATTTGTCAACGAAAAAATCCGATTTTGGCCAAATTATTTTTGCTCCAATAAACGCTCCAGATCTTCACGCGTGAAGTGATAGACTTTGTCGCAGAAACTGCAGGTAACCTCGGTCATGCCGTTTTCATCCGGCAAGCTGCGCACATCCTCGGGCTTCATGGTCAAAAACGCGCGTTCGATCTTTTCGCGGGAGCAATTGCAACGATAGTCCGGTTCATAGGTATCCAACACATCAAACTCCATGCCATCCAGCGCTTTAGCGACAATTTCCTCGACGCTCATACCGCTGTCCAGCATGGCGGTCATGGAAGAAAGATTGGCAACATTCGCCTCGACCTGATCGATCACCGCGTCCGGGCAAAACGGCAGCAGCTGCAGCAACAATCCGCCGGCTTTGCGCACGGTCAGATCAGGATTGACCAGCACCCCCAACGCACATACCGTGGGGGTCTGCTCGCTGAGCGCATAGTAACTGGTGACATCCTCGGCGATCTCCCCCGACACCAGCGGGGTGCAGCCGATATACGGCTCTTTTCCGCCGGTATCGCGCAAGACATACAGCATACCATTGGTGCCCACCGCACCGCTGACATCCAGCTTACCATTGGGTTTCAGCGAAATTTCCACCACCGGATGTTCGGCGTAACCGCGCACGAATCCCTCGCTGTCCGCCACCGTCGTGATGGTGCCGGCAGGACCATCCGCAGACACCTTCAGCGTCACCGAATCGTCCCGCCCTTTCAGCATAATGCCCATCATAGATGCGGCGGTCAGCATCCGCCCCAGTGCGGCTGTAACAACAGCGCTGGTTTGGTGGATCTGCTCGGCGCGAGCAACGATATCGGTTGAATCGATCGCCATCGCCATTACGGTGGCGTCTTTGGTCAGGCAACGAATGGCTTTGCTCATGTTACAATCCCTTTCTGTTTTGGGCAACCAGCACCCAGCGCTCTTCCTCGTCGCCGGGCGGCTCGGTGGTCATATCTCCGTAAACGGCCAGCAGCTCAAAGCCAGCCTCTTGCAGCAAGCGATGCCATGTGGACAGCGAATAGGCGCGTTCCCGAATATGGTCCTCATACCGGTCGTATCCGTCGCCGTTATCCACAAAAAAGTCCAGCTGCATATCCACTTCACAGGTGCGCGACAGCAAGTGGTTACGCCACACACACAGGAAATCCTCTTCTTCGAACACAAACGCGTTATCCCCCAGCACCTGGCGGTGCTTATAAGGAGTATTGGCATCGAAAATCAGCAGTCCGTCCGGTTCAATAAACAATCCCAGCCGCTGCATAACCACCGCGAGATCGGCGGTGCGGCACAAATGGTTCAGTCCATCCATGGCGCAGACTGCGCCGCTGACGGTGCCGTACAAATCCAGTTCACGCATATCCTGCTGCAAATACAGCACCGGCGTTTGCGCAGTGGTCGGTTTGGCCTGTGCCTCCGCCAACATATCGGCAGAGCCATCCACACCGATCATCTCCACGCCGCGCTGCGCCAGCGGAATGGTCAGATTGCCAGAACCACACGCCAGATCCAGCAGCATTTCCGGATGCGGGCGGCCATGCTTCGCCATCAGCTGCAGCAAATAGTCCGCCCGCTGTTCGTAAGCGTTGTCCGCCATCAACCGGTCGTAGAAAGCGGACAATACGCCGTATCCGCTCATAGCTTTTTCTGTTCCGCCAGCCGGGTGAACACCATATCGTAGGCATCGCAGCCGTAGATCAACGAGCGGTTCACCCGGCTGATGGTTGCCGTGGAGGCACCGGTCGCCGCTACGATATCGCTGTACACCCGTTTGTCGCTGAGCATTTTGGCAACCGCAATACGCTGGGACAGCGCTTTGATCTCCGATACGGTGCACAGATCCTCAAAGAACTGGTAGCACTCCTCAAGCGAATGCAGCTGCAGAATGGCTTCAAACAAAAAATCGGTATTTTCATCTTTGATTTTGGAATTCATGTGTATCCCTCCCATGCCATATATCTGCATTTTAGCACACTGAATTGTGAAAGTAAAGTGTTATTTATTTTTCGATGCCAAACAGTTTCTCGGCATAGTGCACCGCCCCCATCGCATCCGCCGAATAAAAGTCGGCATGGATGCTGTCGGCGTAGTCCTGAGTCAGCACCGCACCACCCACAATGACCTTGCAGCCGGGGAATTGCTCGTGCAGCAGGGCGATGGTTTGCTCCATACTGGGAACCGTGGTGGTCATCAAAGCGCTAAGCCCCACCAGCGGCACATGTTCCTTTTTGACCGTATCCACCACCAGCTGCGGTTCCACATCCTTGCCGAGGTCGATCACATCGTAATTGTAGTTTTGCAGCAGCACTTTCACGATATTCTTGCCGATATCGTGAATATCGCCTTTGACGGTGGCGAGCACGATCTTTCCTTTTTTGACCGGCTGCTCCCCCACCTTGCTGAGGTGGCGGCGAATCGCTTCAAACCCTTCTTTGGCCGCATCCGCGCTCATCAGCAGCTGCGGCAGGAAGATGGTTCCGTTTTCAAAGCCCTTGCCCACCTTGTCCAGTGCCGGTACCAGATGCTGCTCAATAATATCCAGCGGCGGTACATCGTTTAACATGGTTTCCGCCAGCGCAAACGCCCGCTCTTTCAGTCCTTGCTCAATCGCCTGCGCCAGCGTCAGTTCCGTGGGTGCTGCCGCCGCTTTGGGAGCGGTTTGACCGGCGTACTGCGCAATATAGGCGGTGCAGTTATCGTCCTGTCCGGTCAGCGCCAGCGAGGCGCGGTAGGCATCCATCATCGCCGCGGAATGGGGGTTGATGATGGCGGCATCCAGTCCGCTTTGCAGCGCCATGGTGTAAAACGCCGTGTTGACCAGCTCGCGCCGAGGTAAACCAAACGAGATGTTGGACACACCCAAAATAGTGCCAACTCCCAACTCCTGCTTGATCAGGCGCAGCGATTCCAGTGTGGTGCGGGCGGCTTCCTTACCGGTGCTGACCGTCATGGTCAGCGCATCCACCAAAATGTCCCGCCGATCAATGCCATAGGTGGCGGCGGTGTCCACAATTTTACGGGCAACAGCCAAGCGCCCCTGCGGGGTTTCGGGAATGCCGCTTTCGTCCAGCGCCAGCGCAACCACCACGCCGCCGTACTTTTTGACCAGCGGAAACACCGCGTGCATGCTTTCTGCTTTTCCGTTGACCGAGTTGATCAGCGCCTTGCCGTTGTAGCACCGCAGCGCGCGTTCCATCGCTTCGGGGTCGGAGGTATCCATTTGCAGCGGCAGATCCACCACACTTTGCAGCTCGCGCACCACATGCTCCAGCATCGCCGCTTCATCAATATCCGGCAAACCCACATTCACATCCAGAATGTGCGCGCCATCGTGCATTTGGGTAATGCCCTCCTGCAGGATATAATCCATATCTTTGTCGCGCAGCGCCTGCTTAAAGCGTGATTTACCGGTGGGGTTGATGCGCTCACCCACCACGACCGATGGAGTGCCGATCTCGACCACACGGGTATAGGAGCACACCGCCCGGCGGTGCGTTTCCCGCGCGGGCGGCACCGGCAGATCGCGGCACAGCCGCACCACTTCGCGGATATGATCCGGTGTGGTACCACAGCAGCCGCCCACCATCGCCATGTCAGCGAGCGGAGCCACCTGCTCGGCAAAGGCAGCCGGCGCAATATCAAACACGGTGCGGCCGTCCACGCTGCGCGGCAGACCGGCGTTGGGATTGCAGATCAGCGGCAGCGAGCAATATTCGCGCATTTTGGCGAGCGGCGCTGCCATTTGTTCCGGCCCCAATCCGCAGTTAAGCCCCAGCGCGTCCACGCCCAGCCCTTCAAACATGACCGCCACCACCGCGGGATCACCGCCGGTGAGCATTTTGCCCTTTTCATCTACGATCACGGTGAGAAACACCGGCAGATCGGTCGCCTGTTTCGCCGCCAGCACCGCCGCCTTGGCTTCATAGGTATCGCTCATGGTTTCGATCAAAATCAGATCGGCGCCTGCTTCGGCACCGGCGCGCGCCACCTGCGTATACAGCTCTACCGCCTTATCAAACGGCAGATCGCCCAGCGGCTGCAGCAGCTTGCCGGTGGGGCCGATGTCCAGCGCCACATAGGCTTTGCGCCCGCAAGCGTCCACCGCTTCGCGCGCCAGCGACACCCCCGCTGTAATAATTTCCTCCACGCTGTGCGATGTACCCGCCATTTTGAGCGCGTTGGCACCAAAGGTGTTGGTACTGATAATATCACTGCCCGCTGCCAGATACTGCGCGTGAATATCGCGGATCGCTTCCGGATGGGTCAGGTTCCACAGTTCCGGCAATTCGCCGCCGGCAAGTCCCCGCTCCTGCAGCATGGTTCCCATACCGCCATCAAAAAACAGGCGGCGTTTGGTCATTTCTTCGCGTATGGTCATCTGTATTCTCTCCCTATGCCTCTATTTGCCGAAACGCGCAATCCGTTTTGGCGCAAGTGGCGCATTTATGTACATGGCACAAACCCTTTTGATGCGATAATCCGATCACGGCGGTCACCGATTTGGTGGGTGCCAGCATCAAGCTATCGGTCACGGTCAGCCCGATGCGTTTTCCCGCCTCCAAGCTATCCAGCAGAGGCTGTTGATCGGTCAATGGCCAATCGCCGTAGCCGGGACTGAACCGCGGGCGAATATACAATCCCCGCGCCGCCGCGCTTTGTTCAATAGACCTCTGTATATCCTCGCACACCGCTTCCACCATGGCGGCAGCGCACGCCTGCATCACCACTGCCACGCTCATATCGGTGCACTCTTTTTGGTGCAGCAGCCGGTCGGCTCCCGGTCCCAGCGTCACCGCCATCAGCACCGCGCCGGTGCATCCACGCAAATGGTGCGCCAAGCCGTGGCTGGTCACCGCAAGGCTGCCGATCTGCAGCCGGTCTCCATCGATGGACAGCGACACCTCCTGGGTTACGGTATGCGGTGTAACAACGCGTTCCAATTCCGTTAAACACTGCTCGATCATGGCACGGGTGCGCTCGTCCGCCCCGCCGCGGCAGCCGAGATAGCGTTCGATTTCCTTGCGTGATACCGTCATGCCTGCCGCCCCAGCACATCCGACAGATTGGATAGCAGCTGTGCCGCCACATCCGGCTTGTTCATGGTATACACATGAATACCGCGCACACCGTTGGCAACCAGATCCACGATCTGCTCGGTCGCGTAAGCGATGCCCGCCTGTTTCATGCAAACGGGATCGTCGCCGAATTTGTCCATGATCGACCGGAAGCGCGCCGGCAGCGTGGCGCCGGACATCGCGCAGGCGCGCGCGATCTGGCGGCTGTTGGTCACCGGCATCACGCCCGCGATCACCGGCACATCAATGCCTTTGGCGAGCATACGGTACAAAAAGCTGTACAGCACACTGTTGTCAAAGAACATCTGGGTGGTCAGAAAATCGCAGCCGCACGCCACCTTTTGGCGCAGGTGCTCCATATCTAGCGACCGGTTGGCACATTCGACATGCCCTTCCGGATAGCAGGCGGCGCCGATGCAAAAATCACCCGCGCGATGGATATCTTCGATCAGCTGACTGGCATATTGATAATCTCCCGCGACCTTGCCGTCGGCAGGAATATCCCCCCGCAGCGCCAGCACATTTTCGATACCCGCCTGCTGCATACGCGCCAGCCCCTCGTGCACCATATCGCGGGTGGAAGAAACACAAGTCAGGTGTGCCAGCGCCGGCACCCCGCAGGTGCGCTGGATATCCTCCGCAATGTTCACGGTGTGGCGGGAGGTGCCGCCGCCCGCGCCATAAGTCACGCTCATAAAATCCGGTTTCAACGCCGCGATCTTGCGGGTCGCTTCCTGTATACGGTCAAAATCCGTGTCCGCTTTGGGCGGGAATACCTCGAACGAAAAGCTGACACGACCGCTGTTTAACAATTCGCTGATTTTCATAAAAGAGCCTCTTTCATCGTCTTTTGGGCATGCAGCACCCATACAGCGTATAGTATACCAAAAAAGTCCGATAAAGAAAAGAGTCATTTTTCGTGCACTTGCATAAAAGCCGCTATTTTGGTATACTAGACGGTACCACGAAAAAGGAGACGGTTCACCATGCCCATTCGCATTGCCGACCATTTGCCGGCAACCCGTATTCTGGAATCGGAAAACATCTTTGTGATGACCGAAAACCGCGCTATGCACCAGGACATTCGTCCTTTGCAGATATTGATCCTGAACCTGATGCCCACCAAGATCGAAACCGAAACGCAGCTGTTGCGGCTGCTGGGTAACTCGCCGCTGCAGGTGGACATCGATTTGATGCAAACCGCGACCCACATTTCCAAAAACACCGCCCCCGAGCATCTGTTGGAATTTTACCAGACCTTTGAACAGGTCAAGGGCAACAACTACGACGGTATGATCATCACCGGCGCTCCGGTGGAAAACATGGAGTTTGTGGATGTGGATTACTGGTACGAGCTGTGCGCCATCATGGAATGGTCCAAAACGCATGTGTATTCCACCATGCACCTGTGTTGGGGCGCGATGGCGGGGCTGTATTATCACCACCACATCCCCAAAAAGCCGCTTGACGAGAAATTGTCCGGGGTATTTCGCCATCGTCCGCTGGACATTCGTCATCCCCTGCTGCGCGGATTTGACGAAGTCTTTTATATGCCGCATTCCCGTTTTGCCGAGGTCAGCCGTTACGACATTGATCGCAATCCGTCGCTGGAGGTGTTGGCAATGTCGGAAACCGCCGGTGTGGCGATCGCTGCCACTACCGATGCACGGCAGGTGTTTGTGACCGGACATTGCGAATACGACCGCTACACGCTGGCAAACGAGTACAACCGTGATGTCCATCGTGGGCTGTCCCCCGCTGTGCCCCGCCACTATTTCCCCGGCGATGATCCAACGGCGGTACCTACCATGCTGTGGCGCAGCCACGCCAATTTGCTGTTTTCCAACTGGCTCAACTATTTTGTGTATCAGCAAACTCCCTACGATCTGTCCAATATATAACCGCATCAACCCTGGCCGGTTCGTTCTTTTTACAGAACGAACCGGCCTTTGTCATATTCGGCACCCGGCGACGCGTATAGTGTGCCAAAGGGGGTGAAGGCGTGTTTATTAAAACCGTTCGATTTCGCGCACGCACCGGCATCATCGCGGTGTTCACCGCGGTGGTGATGCTGGCCGGATCACTTTTGGCTAAAGGGGTTCCTGCCGAACCGGTGATGGACGAGGGCATTGCGCTGCCGATCATTATGTACCACGGCATCATCAAGGACGAAAGTCGCCCCGGCACCTATGTGGTCACTGCGGACGAATTTGAAAGCGATCTGAAATACCTGAAAGAAAACGGTTACACCACTGTGGTGGTTCAAGATCTGCTGGATTATGTCAAAAAAGGAACGCCACTGCCCAAAAAACCGATCATGCTGACCTTTGACGACGGGTTTTACAACAACTATGTCTACGCCTATCCGCTGCTGCAGTCATACGGTGCCAAAATGGTGCTGTCGCCGGTGGGATCGTTTACCGATGCGTTCACCAAAAGTGGCGACAAACACGCAGCATACAGCTATCTCAATTGGGAGGATATCAAAACCATGTCCGACTCCGGTCTGGTCGAGATCCAAAACCATACCTACGACCTGCACAGTCTGGATCGCTCGCACAACGGTTCCAAAAAGGTCAGCGGCGAAACGTCGGATCAATACCGCCAGCGGCTGGTCACCGATCTCAGCCAAATGCAGCAGCAAACAGCCGAGCATATCGGGCGCACACCCACCGCCTTTGTCTATCCCTACGGTGCAGTCAGCAAGGAGGCGCTGCCCATTATCAAGGAGCTGGGCTTTTCCTGTACCATGATTTGCGAATCCCGCACCAACACCGTGACCCGCGATCCGGAATGTCTGTACGAAATGGGGCGGTATTTGCGCCCGCACGGCGTTTCCAGCGCCCGCTATTTTGAAAAAACGGTCCATCTGAAATCCGCTTGAAAGGATGATGTCGCTATGCCCACACTGTTTCTCAGCCCATCGGCACAGGAATACAACGAATACGCCACCGGCGGCAGCGAAGAGCAATATATGAACCTGCTGGCCGATGCGATGGAGCCGTATCTGCGCTCCACCGGCATTGTCTACACCCGCAACAACCCGGACGATACCCTGTCGCAGATCATTCAGCAATCCAACGCCGGCAACTACGATTTTCATCTGGCGCTGCACTCCAACGCCGCACCGGAATCGCTGCGCGGACGGCTGCACGGCACCGATGTCTACTATTACGCCGCCAGTCCGGAAGGACGGCGCGGTGCCGAGATCATCGCCGAAAATTTCAAAAATATTGCGATCGACCCTTCGATGGTACGGGCGATCCCTACCACCACGCTGGCGGAATTGAGTCGTACCAAGGCGCCTGCTGCGCTGATCGAGGTCGCCTACCACGACAATGTTCCTGATGCCAACTGGATCATCGACAATTTGCAGGTGATCGCGCGCAATCTGGTGCAATCGCTGGCGCAGTACTTTGGTATTCCGTTTATCGAAGCGCAGCCCACGCGCACCGGCACCGTTGTGACCGGCGGAAGTCAGCTCAATATTCGCAGCCGCCCCGGCATGGATGCGGAAGTGCTGACCACGGTACCAAACGGCACAACGCTGGAGGTGCTGGGACGCTGGCAAAACTGGTATGTTGTGCAATACGGCGATATGGTTGGATACGCCAGCCGGCAATATATCGAGATATGAAAAAAGCCAGCGTCATTTAGGTGAAGTGATAAAATAATGGTAGACACGAAAGTGCCTACCATTATTTTTGTACAAAGAAAACCCCCGGCTGTGCCGGGGGTTCAAAAAAGCTTTAGCGGTGAGTAGGAAATAAAAACTCCTTTTGGTAAGATAAAAGTGCGGCCTGACAACTGCACTAAGAACCAAAAGGAGGTCATTCAAATGACGAACAACAACAATAGTTTAGCACATACAACATGGAACTGCAAATACCATATAGTATTCGCGCCAAAATATAGACGAAAAATATTTTATGGAGAGCACAGAGAAGAAATAGGAAAGATATTAAGAGAACTCTGTGATTGGAAAGGGATACACATTGTAGAAGCAGAAGTATGTCCGGACCATATACATATGTTGGTAGAAATCCCGCCCAAAGAATCTGTATCAGGATTTATGGGCTTTCTCAAAGGAAAAAGCAGTATTCTCATACACGAAAGGCACGGCAATCTAAAATATAAATATGGAAATCGAAGCTTTTGGTGTAGAGGATACTACGTGGATACAGCTGGGAAGAATACGAAAAAGATTGCGCAATATATTCAGAATCAGTTGAAGGAAGATGAATTGCGTGATCAGATCACATTAAGAGAATACACAGACCCGTTTACGGGTAGCAAGTAACAATCTCTTCGCAGGTGTCAGGCCGCAAAAAGCGCCTGCAGGCGCTGCTAGTAACAGAGCCTTTCAGGCGTTTTCTGCAAAGCCACCGGCTATGCCGGTGGATATTTACTTTTGCGTCTTTGTAATGTAACAAACCGGCTCCGCGAGAGGTGTAACATATTTTTATGTTACATTTTGGGCGTAACACTGTAACAAAAATGTTACAGCAGATGTTACACCGGAAACCCAAGCGGTATCAACGGTTTCGTGGTAATTGTAACAATGTAACATTTCTTTCTAATATGGTTATAGCATATAGGCGTTATAGCGTGTTTTACGCCATAGCGCCTATATGCACGGGAATTATAGGAAATAGGTTCCAAAATGTTACATTCGTACTTCGTTTTTTTTGTCCACTCAAAAAGTTCAAATATTTAATCGAAATCTATTGACAAGTTCAAATAATTAAACTATAATAGCAGCTGTAGACCAAACATTTGAACAAAACACAGGAGGAGAAAAATATGAAAATCACAAATACCGATTTTAACATGAAGGTCAACGAATCCAGCAGTTACATTGTCTACATCACAAAAAGCAAGGATGTCTACAACAGCATCTATCAGATGGAGATGAGAAAACGTGAGTTGCTGCACGATCAGCTTGGGTGGGAGTACAACGTGGGCGGCCGTGCTCCGGTCCAGCAGGATTGCAGAGCGCCCGATTTCTTCCACGGCGATAATTTCTTGATGGTGTGCGTAGAACACAACAATGGCGATTGGAACAAGCAGCCTACCTACAAGCTGTATATCGCAGAGTGACGGGGCAAAGACCCCCGGTAATGCGGCAGGCCGGTCACAAGCCCGGCCACGCTATAGGAGGACAAGAACTAGGAGGACAAGAACAATGAAGGTCAAAGAAACACGCTGGATGGACATGGACGATCTGCGCGGGCTGTGCATCAAGCACGGGTGGGTTACCCGCATTGCGGAGTTTTCCTTCACTGTGGTAACCTGCCTTGAGGTGCAGTACGGCGACATCGAGGTTGTGACCGTTAAGACGTGCCACAGTCTGGCAGCCGCGCAGAAGTGGCTAGAACAGCACTGGCGCAACTATGTGCCGGACGAACGGTGCGAGAGCTACACACGAGAGGGAGCGTTGTGAGAATTGCAGATCAGATGCGTGCGGACTTTGTGAAGCGGTTTCGCAGCCTATCCCGTCGTTTCCCGCTGTGGCAGGTGTGGAGTGACTTCATCACCATGTTCGCCGTTGCGCTTTCCAACGCTGTGGATAGTCGATACCGCACGGAGCGCGAGGCAATGTATAGGCGTATTGTCGAGAAGTACGAGAAAGCGGAGCGCATGGTGTTCCCTGAACTGGTAGAGGACGTGGTCAATGCCTTCGACGCTGACCGTGAGCAGGATTTTCTGGGCAGCGCGTACATGGAGTTGGAACTTGGTAATCACTGGATTGGCCAATTCTTCACGCCCTACGATGTGTGCCGCTGCATGGCAGCAATCACCACTGACGACATTGTAGACCAGATTAACCGCGACGGCTTTGTCACGCTGAACGACTGCGCGTGCGGAGCGGGAGCTACACTGATCGCGGCGGTGAATCAGATTGGGACACAGCTGTTTGATGCAAAAAGTCCGCTGCACTGGCAAAACCACGTCCTTGTGACAGCGCAGGACCTCGACTTCACAACGGGAATGATGTGTTATATCCAGCTCTCGCTGCTCGGCTGCGCGGGCTACGTCAAGATCGGCAATACCCTGACTGACCCTATGCACGACGGAGACGATCCTACGGCGTACTGGTATACGCCAGGCTACTTTTCGTCCGTGTGGCAGCTTCGGCGTATCTTCCGGAGCATGGACAAACTTTTCAAGGAGGCACCAAAATGAAAAAGAGTGTAGTTGAAGCCCGGCAACGGGCGCTGGAAAAGCCGTCGTGTTTTATGTGCGGCCGAGAAAGCTTGCCAAAACTCATTAAGAAAGCAAAACAAGAAGCCGACAAAATACTTGCTGAATTTTCGGCGTTTTTCGACACGAACGGAAAGCTCGGCATCGAGATAACGCCAATAGATCACGGCGGAATCACATACAGCGTTGCGGCGACGCTTACGTGGGACGGTGAGCCAATGCAAAGGCAAGACGATCCGTGCGATCTGCTGTTTTTGCAGCTGAATAACTTGATGCTCCACCGCATGATACAGCTCGGAATACCAAGTGGAGGCGGTTCCGATGGTTAAAACTGAAATGACGCGAGCCATCGAGCAGGCAATCAATGAGACAGAAGAAAAGAAAATCATTTCCGCACTGAAAAATCATCTTGAAGTAGAAGCTTGCGAGGACTGTAAATCGTTTGGCCATTGTGACGAGTTTGTGCCAACGGAGAAAGTTCTTGATCTTATCAATAATCAGAAGATGGAGATTAACAGATTACAGGACGAGTTGGAATTATATAAGAAAGCCAATCTGTTAATCGCTCGGCAACGAGATGATCGTGACAAAGAGATTGAGAGATTAACGAAATTGGCCGATGAAAACTTTGAACAATGGAATATGCTTGCCGAAAAGACAAAACAGCACTACGAGGAATTGTATCAGGAAGCTAAAGAAGTGGTTAAGCACGAAGCATACCGGGAATTCGCAAACAAGGCAGCAGATAAACTCGCTGCTAATTATTCGCCAGAGTACTGTCGTTGGATTGACGATACAATTGATCAATTACTCAGAGAATTGGTAGGTGAGGAAGAATGACTTACGAAGAAGCCATCGAAGTACTACAAGAAGAAAGAGATTATGCTCAATTTCCAAAGTATGTAAGGGAGGCTATTGAAATTGCTACTTCTGCAATCAAGAAGCGAATTCCGGTTAAACCAGAGAATGACAAAGAATATACTTTTGGTACGATATGTCCTACTTGTAAACAATATTTTTGTAACTATCAGTTCATAAACAACCAACTTTTTTTGTAAGTGGTGCGGTCAAGCACTAGATTGGAGTGATTTAGGATGATTTGGGATGAAGATATATCGTTTGAAGGGTATCATAAAAAGAAGAACGACTGGTACAGCAACCCCGAACACTTTCTCGGAGACACACCGATTGATGCTCAATATGCTCTTGATCTGATATTCAAAACTCTGGTCGATGACAAAAGAGATTATCCATACCTCACAACATTACCTGAAACCACGGAACAAACCAACTCCATCATGCTCGATCTAATACTCGAGAAATATAGCAGAAAATATCGTAGATTTTTGAGAAAGAGGGAGAGTAAACGATGAAATTTGTAGTAGATCAATTACCGTATTATCTGCAATCTTGCCCGTTCTGGATGATGTGCAGCGACTTAGAAGAGGATGAACTGTTTAAGGATAAGTATGAAATTCCGTCATATTTCATCAACCTTATCCTTAAAGATTACAACATGAAAGTGGTGGGCTGGTAATGAGAGATATTTTGTTTCGAGGCAAAGATGGAAACGGTGTTTGGCGTACAGGGTTTTACTGTAACCTTAATGACGGTGAAAGTTATCGTATCTATACGGGCTACGCAGAAACCGATTGTGGAGAATATTATCCCGACTGCTATGAGGTTGATCCTGATACTGTTGGTGAAGCAGTAATGAAAGATAAGCACGGTAAGATGATCTTTGAAGGAGATATTATTTCTGCTCCGTTTACAGACTACTCATTAAGTGGTGGTTCAAGGACTGAGTATGTGTTGGGCGAAGTTTACTACAATAATCTGGGCTGGTGTGTTGATTTCCCTGAAAGCGATATTGTGTCACTCGAAGAATTTCATTACTGGGATATTGAAGCTGTAGGAAATATTTATGATAATCCTGAAATGCTTGAACAGAAAATTTGATGATGTAAATGGATAGGAGAAAACATAAAGAAAACTGCCGCAGAAGATTTTTACCTCTGCGGCAGTTCTACTGTCAGGCAGAACACGTTGGAAAACCAAAATAGTTCGTACCTGTGTGTTTTGGTGGAGACGGAGGGATTCGAACCCTTGACCTCTCGGATGCGAACCGAACGCTC
>OGZO01000045.1_pt1 | contig 59523 bp, 47 predicted proteins | sample 1576721 | NCBI WGS metagenome assembly OGZO01 (sample SAMEA3541516, study PRJEB24748) | human gut metagenome | biome: human gut; feature: human-associated habitat; material: faeces | place: China | collected 2012 | reverse complement strand
TCTCACCCGCATACTTTGATCTAGGACGTCTTGGATGTGCATCCTGTTCATCAAGTATATTGATTGATTCCTTTATCTCATTCCTAACCTTTTCAGAAGCAGTGTCATTCATTCTTTCTTTAAGTTTTTTCTTCAATGCTTTCTTTGTTTTTCTTCTGGCCTTTGGAGAGAGCACATCCTCAGCTCTCATCCAGTTGTTGAGTGTAGTATCACTTATCTTTATACCGAAGTCACTTTCTACAATTTCACAGAAGTGAGTGAAGTTTGCATCAGAGAAATCATTAATATAAAGAGAGATTATCTTATTCTTTATATCTAAAGGAACTGTAGAAGCAGGCAGTCTTCCACGGTTGCCGTGCACGAAACCCTTCTTTCCCTGTTCCTTATATTTAATGATAAGTCTATTGATAGTTCTTACAGTACAGCCAAGTCTAGTAGCTGCTCTCTTCTTATTACCATTTGTTTCTACAAGCTTCTTGATTATTTCATACTTATTCTGCTCATTCATTCTCAATTCAACCTTTCTCATAATAACCTCCTGTGGAGGTTATAGTTTAACACGGCAAGTTGATAATGTCCCAATTGGGACATTATCAACTTGGATACATTGAGACATTATCACATTGGAATCAGAATATATGCACTATTTAGAAGAAAATCACTTTTTTTATGATTGATAATATGTTATTATGTTGACAAATAGAGGTGCATGCGTTAAGAATTCGTTATTAATGGATACAGCCAGGTAATGAAGGGGGAGCAAATGCCGAAGAGACAGGGAACTGTATATGAACTGTTATCTGGGGGATAAGAGAAGATCTTATTCACTGTCACAAAATATTTGTGGTGCGCTATTGAATATAATGAAGACTACTAATTATATTGCAATGGCCCCATTGCAATATTTTTTTATAAAAAAATGGAGATGATGAAGATGAACAGTGTGATTACAAGATTAGAGATTGAAGAAGACATTATTCAAGTGAAGTTAATGAATGTTGAAAAGAATCCTCTTTTTGTGGCTGATGTGTTTGAAACAATTAGTCGTGAAGGTGTGAACATCGATATGATCTCATCAGTCATGCTAGAAGATGAAATGCGTATTGATTTCACATGTGATGCAAAAGCACAGAGTGCTTTAAACAAGGCTATTGAAGAAGTTAAGAAGAATCACCCACGTATTGGTGTATTTGCATCTAAGAATGTAGGTAAGCTTGTTGTAGAAGGTCATATGGAAAATGAAGTCGGTTTTGCAAGTAAGTTATTCAAAGTTCTAGGTGATAACCAGATCCCATTTGCTCAAGTGACAACAAGTGAAGTATCTATTTCATATGTTATAGAAAAGAAATATTTAAAGAAAGCGTTAGAAAAAATTCAGGAGGAATTAGCATAAAATGGAACCAATTTTTGAAGGTACAGGTGTTGCATTGGTATTACCAATGTTTGAAGATGGAAGTATTGATTACGAAGGTTATAAGAGACAGGTACAGAGAATGATTGATGGTGGTGTAAAAGCATTACTTGTCAACGGAACTACTGGTGAACCTGCTACTATTGATATTGAAGATGAATTTGAACTCACTAAGATTACAGTAGAAATGGCTAAGGGTACAGGTGTAAAGGTTATTGTAGGTGCGGGTTCTAACTATACTGCACAGGCTATTAGAAAGGCTAAGTTCAATGCTGAAGCAGGTGCTGATGCAAACTTAGTTGTAACACCTTACTACAATAAGACTTCTCAGAGAGGTTTAATTGAACATTATAAGGCTGTTGCTGCTGCAAGTAATTTACCACTTATTATGTATAACGTACCAGGTAGAACTGGTATGAAGATCAGTGTAGATACAGTAGTAGAACTTGCAAAGGTTCCTAATATTGTTGCTATGAAAGATGCAACAGATGATATTGCGTATGCAATGGAAGTATTAACACGTACTAAGGATATGGACTTTGATTTATATTCTGGATGTGATGATAATATTCTTCCATTTATCGCAGCAGGAGGAAAAGGTGTTATTTCAGTATTATCTAACCTTTATCCAAGAGAAACAGAAATGTTTGCACAGGCTGCATTAAAGGGTGATTTAGAACTTGCTAGAAAGATGGCTTATGATTTAAATGATGTTTCTAAATATTTATTCATTGATGTTAACCCAATCATGCCTAAGGCTGCTTTAAAACATATGGGTGTTATTGAAAGTGATATGCTTCGTCAGCCTCTTATTCCAACTACAGAAGAAAATAAGAAGTTATTATTTGATGCAATGAAAGAATTCGAAAGCAAGGGTTATTAAGATGAAAGTATTAGTATATGGTTATGGTTTAATGGGTAAGAAAGTAGCCCATGCAGTGATGAATGATGCAGATTTAGAATTAGCTGGTGTTGTATCTCCTGTGTTTGATGTACAGCCAGAAGTACCTGCATATAAGTCATTAGATGAAGTACAGGATGATATTGATGCAATTATTGATTTCTCACATCCTGCCAATCTAGATAGTATTCTATCTTATGCATTAAAGAATAAGTGTAAAGTTGTATTCGCTACTACTGGCTTTAGTGCAGAAGACTTAAAGAAGATTGAAGAAGCATCTCATGAGATTGCCCTCTTCCAGTCTTATAACACTTCTTATGGTGTGGCTATGATGAATAAGATGGTGAGTGAATTTGCGAAAGAATTCTTTGAACATCATTTTGATATTGAAATCATGGAAAAACATCATAATCAGAAGATTGATTCACCATCAGGTACTGCAGTGATGTTATATGATGGTATTAATAATGCTTTAGATGATTCATTAGAACCTACTTATGATCGTCATTCTATTCATCGTAAGAGAGAAAGAAATGAAGTAGGTATTTTATCTATAAGAGGTGGGACAATCTTTGGTGAACATACAGTCATGTTTGCAGGACAGGATGAAATCGTAGAAGTAAAGCATACAGCTCTTTCTAAAGAAGTATTTGCGAATGGTGCTGTTGCTGCATTAAAGGCATTAATGAATAAAGACAAAGGTTTATTTGATTTAAAAACATTATATTAAGGGGAATGGTATGGTATTACAGACACAGTTTGCTGATATAAAAGGCAATGATTTATATATAGATGGTATTAAAGCATCTGATCTAGCAAAGCAGTATGGCACACCACTTTATGTTATGAGTGAAGGTCATATTAGACATCAGATGAATGAATTAAAGACAAAGTTCATGGATAAGTATGAAAAGGCACTTCCATTATTTGCTTCTAAGTCTTTTAGCTGTCTTGCTATCTATAAGCTTGCAAATGAATATGGTATTGGAATTGACTGCGTATCTGCAGGAGAAATCAGTATCGCATTACGTGCTGGATTTGATCCAGATAAGATCTACTTCCATGGAAACAATAAGCTTCCTTCAGAAATTGAATATGCATTAAGTCATGATGTCACTCATTTCGTAGTAGATAATTTCTATGAAATTGAAAACTGTGAAAAGATTGCAGGTAAACTAGGTAAAAAAGTCAAAGCAACTTTAAGAATTGTACCTGGTATTAAAGCCGGTGGTCATAACTATATCATGACTGGTCATAAGGATACTAAGTTTGGCTTTAGTTCTCATTATGGTATCTATTTAAAAGCTATTCAGCGAATCTTAGAGTCTGATAATATTGAATATGAAGGAATTCACTGTCATATCGGTTCTCAGGTATTTGATTTATTCGCTTATGTGAATGCAATGCTTCAGTTCATGAAGTTCGTAAATGAAATCTATAATACATTTGGTGTTGTAACAAGTAAGATCAATGCCGGTGGTGGTTATGGTATTGCTTATACTAAACAAGATGAACCACTTGATTTTGAATCTATTACATCAGAAATCATGAAGGTTATTTATAATGAATATGATAGTCATGGTTGGGAACGTCCAGCTGTTATGATTGAACCAGGACGTTATGTTGTAGGTAATGCAGGTATTACATTATATACAGTAGGATGTATTAAAGAAATTCCTGATGTACGTACTTATGTCTCTATTGATGGTGGTATGTCTGATAATATCCGTACACCTTTATATGATGCGAAATATGATGGTATTGTCGCAAATAAAGCAGGAGAAACAAAGACTAAGACTGTAACAGTTGTAGGTAAGATCTGTGAAAGTGCTGATATGATTACTAAGGATTTACCAGTTACAGCTAATATTATGCCAGGAGATATTTTTGCAGTATTCTCTACAGGCGCATATAACTACTCTATGTCTTCTAATTACAACCAGTTACCTAAACCAGCTGTAGTATTCACTTATGAAGGTGAATCAAGAGTCGTTGTAAGAAGACAGACATTTGATGATTTAGTTTTATTTGATGAAGAATAGTCATGAGGAGATAGCTGATGCTATCCCCTTTTTTATACATAAATATATATAATATAATTACCATTACTTTGAAGAAAGTACCATTTTAGGCTAAAAAAAGATTGAAGAAAGTCACATTTTTGGTAAATAAAAGATTGAAGAAAGTTATTGTATTTATTATTTACTTATTTTATATATATTATATAATGATTATGAAAGGGCATACATTACGTTGATGGAAGCTCTAAATAATATTTATACGTTGCTACAATTTATAGATGTTTAAGAATAATTACTAATTGAAATAGTTTAAAAATTATTGATTTTTAACTACTAAAGTCATCAAACATACTTCTATGTTCCTGGCGGAAAACATGGTTCTATCACTGGATATATTCCTGCAATTAAAACTTTTGAAAAAAATGGAAGATGTGCTATATGATGCCAATTCCTCAGATTTTTATGTAATATCAACAAATTATATCACTGTTAACAATTCTTATGTGTCATTTAAAAATGATATGCATTTTGTAAATAAAACTTGGTAAAAAATAGGAGGAAGTATATATGAAAAATAAAACAAAGAATCGAATCATTATACTTTTATTGGGATTTTCAATTATTTTTAATGGATATTTGTTTATTGAAAATAAAAATAAAGCTACAACCATAGTGCAGTTAAATAAAAAAACTAAAGAATTAGAAAGGTATAGTGAATTACTTGAAATTGGAACAGCTACAGAATATGTGGACATTAAAGAAAGCGATGGGCTGATTTCTATGGCCTATCTATATCAAGATAAAGAGTTAATAGAAAGACATGGTATAGGGGTTATTATTGGTAAGCAATACTATAGGATAGGAATAGCCCCTGAAATCGGTACAACATTAAATGAAAATTCAAAAATCATAAAGATCACAGACAATGAAATAGAATTCACATTTAATTTAAATAATGATACAGAAAAAAAGCGTTTAATAGTCCAAACTGAAAATAATGATATTCATTTTAAGTTAGAGGATGTATCATAAATCCTATCTTTTGAATAAAAATGGAAAAGCATAATAGTTGCTACAGTAGTGTTTGAATTATAATTAATCTATTATTCGAAATTAGTGAGGTCTTGCGTTTTATTCGCAAAAAGTGTATTTAAATCCTGTTTTCTTGAATGTAACAAATTAAGTTATACATTGTAGATATACGATATCACATAAGAGAAAGGAGGATAAGAAATGTTGAAGGTAGTAAATAATAGCAGAGCAAAAAAAGTTATGAAGTATTTTACATATTAGAAAGTTAATCACTCATTATGCATAGAAGGAGTGGATACTTATGAAAAAGAAAGATTTGATTCGTATTGCATGTAAAAATATTTTGTTTGCTATTTGGATTGTGATTATTAATTTAGTAATGAATGAAACAATGACAGTATGTATAGTTGAGACCGTATTAGTAGTAGGCATTTCGCTTATATTTGACATAATACAGTTAAGAAATAAAACACAATGATACTTTGGAAACCTGCTTCTTTGGAACCTTTAATTTATAAAGGGAGGTCAATAGAAAACTCGCTTTAAATATTTGGGGGTTTCCACTTGTAAAGGGCAGTCAGAAATGACTGCCCTTTAGCGAGTTCTTTTTTATCGATTATCTGAGTATAACTTGACCATGCCTTCTTGGTTCTTCCATCAATGATATCTACAATTTCCATGGTCTTAAAATCAAGAATAACACACATGTATCTGTTTTGTCCCTTATGTCTCCAGTGCTTCTTATCAATGCATATAATCTCAGGTAAAGGCTGTCTACGCATCTGACCATACTTATCGAATATTTCAACGACTTTAGTAGGACTTGTGTTAAAGAATCTAGCAACCAGTGAAAAAGTAGTTGTAGGTTCTTTAAGTTTATTTATGATTTCCAGTTCTGAGGTTTGAGATAATCTACTATGACTTTTCTCTGTAAATGGGTTTTCCTCTGTCACTACCTTATTACATTGCGGACATACTAATCTTCTCTTTTTAAGTATTAGAGAAGTGTTCTTGCTTCCTATCATGTTATGTATGACTTTACATTTTCTATAGTCCTTAATATTTATTCTACTGCTGCATTCTGGACAGGAGATAATGGTTCTCTTAAGCGTGATACAATAAATCACTTCTTTTTCATTAATTTCAATCGTATGAGACTGTACAAAGGATTCATAATCCCCTAAAATAATTTTTAGATCATTATTCAATTTGTGATCTCCTTTCGCTTTGATTTAATATGAGCAAATTAATGATACAGCGAAAGGTTTTTAATTACACAAAAATACTTAAAAAAGTGGGAGCCGCAGTGTGACCCCCACAGATTTAAAGGTGCTGTTTCCAAGACCCCCAAATATTTAGAGCGAAGGTCTGACCCCTACAAAAATTAAAGACCCTTTTATAATCGCTCGGTCTATTTAGTCTACATATTTCTCTAAGAAATGAGTAATATTGCTTTGAACAAGTTTCTTCTCTTTATGATAAGATTCACCATGTGCGGCATCATTCACAATAAGTAATTTCTTTTCTGCCTGACAAGCATTATAGAGTTCTAATGCCATGTAAGTAGGCACAAAGTGATCCTGGTTACCATGTATAAATAATGTAGGTGTTTTAGACTTCTTGACTTGATTGACTGCACTGGCCTGTTTGAAGTTATACCCTACTGTCTTTTTTGATAATAATGTAGCACTAGGAAGTAATAAGAATGGTGGACATCCTTTATTCTTTAAGTAGTATTTGAATTCATCATAAGCACTTGTATAGCTGCAATCAGCGACAATAGCTTTCACATTATCAGATAATTCTTCACCACTTACCATGAGGACTGTTGCCCCACCCATGGATATACCATGTAAGACAATGCTCATAGGTTCATTATGGAAGTACTCTTCCATTTTTTTAATCCATTCTAATATATCTAAACGATCCAACCATCCAAAACCAATATAATGTCCTTCTGACTGTCCATGTGCTCTATTATCTGGAAGAAGGATATTATAACCAAGTTCATGATAGAAACGAATATAATATGCAAACTCACGATAATGGTAAGAATGGAATCCATGAACACAGATCACTAATTTATTAGAATCAGGATAAGGAAGGAACTGCCCTTCTAGCTTTAATCCATCATAAGAAGTGATTTCCATATCTATAAATGTCTGATGATCTAGCCATTGTTTATCATCTTCACTCATTGGATATTTTAATCCTGCTTTTTCTTCTTTACGTCTTGTACATACCTTTTCTATCGCAATGCGCCCTGCTGCAAGATAAGTGGCAGATGCCGCAGCGGCTGCGCCTATTGTACCAATAATTACGTTCTTTTTTTTCACGACAAAAAGCCTCCTTTTATTCATTATATAAGATATTCTATAAAGAATTCATATACAAAAGATTAAGTTTGAATAAATAATTGACAGATAGGTCAAAGTGTAAGTAGAAAAGGGTATGTTTGAAAGCGATAAATATATGTTTTTAAGAAAGTTTTTGTGTTAGAATAATACCAATATGAGGTGATTTTAATGACACAGGTTATAGAACCAGAACAGATGGATTTATTAGTAAGTGCAGTAAGAGATGGGAAGATTGTTGCATTTCCTACGGAAACTGTTTATGGCGTTGCCTGCTTATTCGATGATTTGAAGGGTCTTGATAGAATTATGGAAATCAAGAAACGTAACCCGAATAAAGCAGTGACTCTTATGTTGTCAAAAAAAGATGATGTAAAGAAGTATGGCTTAGTAGACGAGGGTACCCAGAGAGTGATTGATAAGTTTATGCCAGGTAGAATGACAATCGTATTAAAAAGACTGGATAGTGTGGATTCGAGACATGTTAGTGGAAAAGATACAATAGGTATTAGAATCCCAGACAGTTCTTTCGTTTTGTCACTCATTGATCAGACAGGGCCTTTATCAGTAACAAGTGCTAATTTATCTGGCCAAGGGAATACGACAAACGAAAAAGAAGTACTTGCACAGCTTGATGGACAGATTGATATGGTTGTCAGAGGACAGACTGCTTCGGCAACTGCATCTACAGTCGTGGATTTAAGTCAAGGTGATGTGAGAATACTAAGAGAAGGTTTAATTACCAAAGAAGAAATCGAGGAGGTATATTATGAAAATTGCAGTCGCTTGTGATCATGGTGGATTACGTTTAAAGAATGTTCTTATTGATGAAATGAAGAAACAGGGTTATGAAGTTGTAGACTATGGTACTTATACTGAAGACTCTTGTGATTATCCTGATTATGCATCTAAGGCAGCTAAAGCTGTTGCATCAGGAGAATGTGAGAAAGGTGTCGTTGTTTGTGGAACAGGCATCGGTGTATCAATTACATGTAATAAGGTAGATGGTATCCGCTGCGCATTATGTCATGATGTATTTAGTGCAAAAGCGACAAGAGCTCATAATGATACTAACATGATTGCAATGGGACAGAGAGTTATTGGAGAAGGACTCGCTGTTGAGATTCTTAATGCATGGCTACATACTGAGTTTGAAGGTGGAAGACATGTTAAGAGAATTGAAAAAATGATGGCTTTAGAAAAGGAGTAAGCATTATGAGAGATACAGAAGTATTTGCGAGTGTTGAGCGAGAATTGAATAGACAAAGAAACAATATTGAATTAATTGCTTCCGAAAACTTTGTATCTAAAGAAATCATGGAGCTTGCGGGCTCAGTTCTAACAAATAAATATGCTGAAGGATATCCAGGTAAGAGATATTATGGTGGATGTCAGTTTGTGGATGAAGTAGAAACATTGGCACAGGAAAGACTTAAGAAGTTATTTGGCTGTGAGTATGCAAATGTTCAGCCTCATTCTGGTGCACAAGCGAATACAGCTGTTTATTTTGCTTTATTACAGCCAGGTGATAAAGTACTAGGTATGTCTTTAAATGATGGTGGGCATTTAACTCATGGACATCCATTAAACTACTCTGGTAAGACTTATGAATTCCATGCTTATGGTGTTGATAAGGAAACAGAAAGAATCGATTATGATGAATATAAGAGATTATGTGAAGAAATCAAACCTAAGTTAGTTGTTGCAGGGGCAAGTGCTTATGCAAGAACTATTGATTTCAAATTCATGGCTGAAGTAGCACATAGTGTTGGTGCTATCTTTATGGTAGATATGGCACATATCGCTGGTTTAGTTGCTGCAGGAGATCATCCATCTCCATTCCCTTATGCAGATATCGTGACTACTACAACTCATAAGACTTTAAGAGGTCCTAGAGGTGGTGTCATCATGTGTAAGGAAAAGTATGCAAAAGATATTGATAGAGCTGTTTTCCCTGGTATGCAGGGTGGACCTCTTATGCATATTATTGCTGCTAAAGCGGCTTGCTTCTATGAAGCATTACAGCCTGAATTCAAGGAATATAGTCATCAAATCATTAAGAATGCAAAAGCTTTAGAAGAATCTTTAAAGGAAGAAGGATTCCGTCTTGTAACTGGTGGTACTGATAATCACCTATTACTTATTGATGTAAAGAGTAGCTGTGGTATTACAGGTAAGAAAGCTCAGAGATTACTTGATGAAATTAATATTACAGCTAATAAGAATGCGATTCCTTTCGATACAGAAAAACCTTTCAAGGCTTCTGGAATCCGTGTTGGTACACCAGCAATGACCACAAAAGGATTCAAGGAAGATGACTTCAGAGAAGTTGGAAAGATTATTGCTTATCGTTTAAAGAATGAAGAAACTGATGAAGTAAAGAATGAATGTCTTGCAAGAGTAAAGAAGTTAACTGATAAAGTGACTATGTATGACGATATTAAATACTAGGAGGCCATAAAATGGTTAAAGTACTCAATCATGCATTAATTAAACACAAACTCTCAATTATGAGAGAAAAAAAGACATCAAACTATATTTTTAAGCAGAATCTTGATGAAATCGCAATGTTGATGGCTTATGAAGTTACAAAAGATTATCCTTTAAAAGAAAAGGAAATTGAAACACCTATTTGTAAGACAACAGGTTATGAACTAGACAAGGATATTATTCTTGTACCTATCTTACGTGCTGGTGTGGGTCTTGTAGATGGCTTCAGAAGAATCATACCAACTGCGAAAGTAGGTCATATTGGTATGTATAGAGATGAAGAAACATTGATTCCTCATGAATATTATGCTAAATTTCCTAAGGGATTAGAGAACGCAAAGGTTATTGTTCTTGATCCTATGCTTGCTACTGGTGGTTCAGCTGATATGGCTATCCAGAATATTAAAGATCGTGGTGCGAAGGATATTGAACTTGTCTGCCTTGTAGGTGCACCTGAAGGTGTGAAATACATTGAAGAACATCATCCAGATGTTAAGCTTACTTTAGCTGCATTAGATGAAAAACTAAATGACAAGGGATATATTGTACCAGGTTTAGGAGATGCGGGAGACCGCTTGTTTGGTACTAATTAATGGGATTTGATGAATATGAAGTAAGAAGAACTTCTGTTAAAGTATTTCTTGCAGGATTGATTCTTGCGGTACTACTTTCCATCATTCTTCATTCGATCAGCTACTGCTTAGGGTTTGTATTAGGCTATCTTATTGATTTATTAATTTTACAGATCAATATGAAGATGACTGATACAATACTTTCTATCCAGACTGCAGGTAAGACAATTGCGGTTATATTATTTATGGCTAAATTGTTTATATTTGCATTAGGGTTTGCAATAGCTGGATTTTTTCCAGAAATAGTAAATATGTATACTGTATTTCTGGGCTATCTAGTAGTAAAGATTTCTATTTATATACATGCATATGGAGAAAGGAGGCGTATGAGATAATGAAAATCACTATTCAGCCAGAACTGATATCATCATTGATTGTGACTGTGCTACTTTCTATTTTCTTTGTTTATGCAGGTAAAAAAATAAGAGAAGCAGATCCAACTAAGAGACCAAAAGGTGTGGTCCTTCTTGTTGAAACCGCCATTAAGATGGTTTACGATTATATGGGCACAATTATGCCTAAGAAATATGCGAAGAACTACTATCCTTATTTCTCTATGTTATTTGCATGGCTGTTGGTTTCTAACTTATTTGGATTAACAGGTTTTGATGCGCCAACTACTAACTACTCAATCACGTTATCCTTAACATTAATTACATGGGTATTAATTCAGATTAATGCGATTAAGTATCAGGGTGTTGGCAGTTATATTAAGGGAACTTTGATTCCCCCAACAAACCTATTTGGTTTGATTTCACCATTGATTTCTATATCAATGCGTATTTTCTGTAACTTATTGAGTGGTACATTTATTATGGCCTTAGTATATCAGGCAACATCATTCTTAAGTTACAAGTTGATTCCGTTCAACTTTTTAGGACCAGTGGTCGCACCACTATTACATTGTTATTTCGATGTATTCTCTGGATGTGTACAAGCACTGGTATTCGTTACACTATCTTCAATTCTGATTTCTAATGAAAATCCAGATGAAGAATAAATGAAAAAAATGTCAATAGGAGGAAATTGATTATGACAAGAGGTTTAATTGCAATCGCTGCTGGTATTGCAGTACTTGCAGGTTTAGGTACAGGTATTGGTGAAGGTTTAGTTGCCGCTCATGCAGTATCTGCAATTGGAAGAAATCCTGAGGCTGAAAGCAAGATCCGTACTACTATGATTTTAGGTATCGCCTTAACAGAAACAGTAGCCCTCTATGGTTTACTTATTTCTTTCATCTTATTATTCGTATTCAAATAAAAAATAGTTTAAGGAGGAAAAAACTATGCCAGATATAGCCGCAAAGTTATTTCCAAACCCTACCACTATGATTGTTCAGTTATGTTCCACTGCAATCATGCTTCTTCTGTTTAAGAAATATTTATGGAATTATGTATTAGAATTCTTCCAGAAGAGAGCTGATTTTATAGAAGGTAATATCAATGATGCGAAGGCTAAGAATGAAAAAGCATCTGAATATCTTCTAGAAAGTGAAAAGCAGGCTAAAGAAGCTGCAAAACAGTATAAAGAAATCATAGATCAGGCTAAGGAAGATGCCGTAAAGGCTAAGAGTAAAATCATGGATGAAGCTAACAAGCAGGCTCAAGAAAAGATTGAACAGGCTCGCCATGAAATTGAATCTGAAAAGCTTGCAGCACAGGATGAAATGAAGAAAGAAATTGTGGATGTTGCTGTTGAAGTGGCTACTAAAGTCATGGATCAGAATATGAATACTGAAGCCAATAAAGCTTTAGTAGATGATTTCGTAAAACAGGTTGTTAACTAATGGATGCAAATGTTGCAGAACGTTATGCTGAAAGCTTATATCAGTTAGCGTTAGAAGATCATGCGCTAGAAGATTATCTAGCAGACATGAAACTAGTTGATACAGTTTTAGAAAGTAATCCAGAATTTGAAAAATTCTTCTCTCATGTGCTTGTAGATGATGAAGCAAAGTGTGCATTACTTGATAAAGGTTTTGGCACTTCAGTAAATCATTATGTATTGAATTTTCTTAAACTGCTTGTAAAGAAAAGAAGAACAAGATATATTGCGCCTATTACAAAAAGCTTTATTAAGATGAGTAATAAGCATCTTGGTATCGAGGAAGGCGTTATCTTCACACCTTTCGCATTAAGCGATGAACAGGTAAAAGCAATTGAAGAAGCGATTTCTCAGAAAGAAAACAAAACAATTACTTTAAGAACTGTTGAAGATAAGACACTTATTGGTGGTGTTAAGGTTCAGATTGAGAACCGTGTCTATGATGGCTCATTAAAGAACAAAGTCAGCAAGCTCAAGACTGAGCTGTTGAGAAAGTAGGTGACGCAAGTGGCATTAAGACCCGATGAAATCAGTGCTTTAATCAAAGAGCAGATTAAGCATTATGATGATGTCATGGAACAGAAAGACGTCGGAACAGTTATGACTGTTGGTGACGGTGTCAGTGTTGTTCATGGTTTAGACAATGCAATGCTAGGTGAATTGATCCTTTTCCCAGGTGATGTTTATGGTATGGTCATGAACCTAGATGAAGATAGTGTTGGTGTTACTTTATTAGGTAATGCGGACGAAATTAAAGAAGGCGACGAAGTAAGACGTACAGGTAAGATCATTGAAGTACCTGTAGGTGATGCAATGCTTGGTCGTGTCGTTAACCCTTTAGGACAGCCTATTGATGGTCAGGGTGAAATTATCACTACAAAGACTAGACCAATCGAAAGAGTGGCTCCTGGTGTTATGACAAGAAAATCAGTAGATCAGCCAGTACAGACTGGTATCACTACTATTGATGCAATTATTCCAGTTGGTAGAGGTCAGCGTGAGTTAATCATCGGTGATAGACAGACTGGTAAAACAGCTATCGCTGTTGATACAATCATCAACCAGAAAGGTCAGGATATGTACTGTATCTATGTAGCAATTGGTCAGAAGAACTCTACAGTTGCACAGGTTGTTGAAAAATTAAAGAAGGCAGGCGCAATGGATTATACTGTTGTTGTTTCTGCATCAGCTTCTGAACTTGCTCCAGTTCAGTATATTGCTCCTTATGCAGGTTGTGCTATTGCTGAAGAATGGCTTGACCAGGGTAAGGATGTATTAATCGTTTATGATGATTTAAGTAAGCATGCCGTAGCTTATCGTACAGTGTCTCTATTATTAAAGAGACCACCAGGACGTGAAGCTTATCCAGGTGATGTATTCTACTTACATTCAAGACTATTAGAAAGATCTTGTCGTTTAAATGAAGAAAATGGCGGAGGTTCTATTACTGCCCTTCCAATCATTGAAACACAGGCAGGTGATATCTCAGCATATATCCCTACTAACGTTATTTCTATTACTGATGGTCAGATCTTCTTACAGCAGGAATTATTCAATGCTGGTTTCAGACCTGCCATTGATACAGGTTTATCTGTATCACGTGTAGGTTCTACAGCACAGATCAAGGCTATGAAGCAGGTTTCTAGAAACTTGAAGTATGAATTAGCACAGTATGAAGAAATGCAGTCATTCGCACAGTTTGGTTCTGACTTAGATGCAGCAACTAAGAATGCGATTGAACATGGTGAACGTGTACGTGAAGTATTAAAACAGGCACAGTATGCACCAAGAGATGTTCTTGATCAGATTATTACTCTATTTGCACTTGAAAATGGATTCGTTAAGAATGTTAAAGTGGAAAAGGTACAGGAATACATGGATGGTTTAGTAGAGAAGTTTGCTGTTGCGCATAGTGATCTTCTTGATGAAATCAGAGAAAAGAAAGTATTATCTGATGAATTAACTGCTAAGTTGAAGGAAGCTGTTAAGGCTTATACAACTCAGTTCGAAAACTTACAGAAAGCTGAGGCTTAATTATGGCTGGGCAGATGCAAGCCATCAAGCGTCGTATCAAATCAATTGAATCTACTAAGAAAATCACAAGAGCTATGGAACTTGTTGCTAGCTCTAAGCTTTCTAAGACTAGAAATCAGTTGAATGACATGAAGCCTTATTATACACAGGTAAAAGATACTTGTGCACAGATCTTATCTTCTGCTGGAAATGATATTGATTCTCCTTATTTGGTATTAAATGATAAGGGTGAAGATGTTTATATCGTTATCACTTCTACTTTAGGTTTATGTGGTGGATATAACTCTAATATCTTTAAGCAGGTTGAAGCATCAGTCAATGATGCTAAGAAGATTATTGCGATTGGTAATAAAGGCTTAAATCAGTTTAAGAAACATTTTAAAGGTGAAGTAGATGGTACTTATGTAGACCTTAATACGACCCTTGATTTTAGAAGTGTTGTGAGATTAGTTTCTTCACTTCTAGAAGGCTATAAGAAAAAAGAAATTAAGTCTATTCATATTGTATATACAGAATATGTGAATGATTTAACTTTCGTACCTAGAGATGTGACTCTTCTTCCACTTAAGGCTGAAGATCTTGTCTCTGATAAGAAATTCCATAAAGATACATTGTTTGAACCAAGTCCTGAATCAGTACTTGGAAGCTTAATTCCGATGTATTTACAGGCTGTTATTTATGGTTACTTGATTGAATCAGTAACTGCAGAAAATGCGTCTAGAAGAACATCTATGAAGAACGCAACAGACAATGCTAATGAATTAACAGATGAGTTGTTATTAAAATACAACCAGGCACGTCAGAGCGCGATTACAAGTGAAGTAAGTGAAATCGTTGCTGGTGCCAATGCACAATAAGAAGGAGGTGCCATATGTCTTTGAATGTTGGTAAGATTATCAAGGCTCAGGGTCCAGTTGTCGATGTACAGTTTGCTGCTGATAAAGATCTTCCAGATCTAAATACAGCCATCAAAATTGATAACCATGGTGAAGAGTTAACTGTAGAAGTTGCTCAGCATATTGGTGATGATATTGTAAGATGTATCGCAATGGGTCCTACTGATGGTCTAACAAGAGGTATGGATGCTGTGGATACTAATGCACCTATTAGTGTTCCAGTAGGTAATAAAACACTTGGTAGAATGTTCAACGTATTAGGACATTCTATTGATGGTAAAGATGAATTGACTGAAGAAAAACATATGCCAATTCATAGATCAGCACCTACATTTGCTGATCAGAGAACAGAAACTGAAATTCTTGAAACAGGTATTAAAGTCGTTGACTTGATCTGTCCATTCATCAAGGGTGGTAAGATCGGATTGTTTGGTGGTGCCGGTGTAGGTAAGACAGTTCTTATCCAGGAATTCATCAACAATATCGCAACTGAACATAACGGTTTATCAGTATTCGCCGGTGTTGGTGAACGTTCTCGTGAAGGTAATGATTTATACTATGAAATGAAAGAAAGTGGTGTATTAGATAAGACAACACTAGTGTTTGGTCAGATGAATGAACCACCTGGATCAAGACTTAGAGTTGCATTATCAGCACTTACTATGGCGGAATATTTCCGTGATGAACAGGGACAGGATGTCTTACTATTCATCGATAATATCTTCCGTTTCACTCAGGCTGGTTCAGAAGTATCTGCCCTACTTGGACGTGTTCCATCTCAGGCAGGTTATCAGCCAACTCTTGCAACTGAAATGGGTCAGTTACAGGAACGTATTACTTCAACTAAACAGGGTTCTATTACATCAGTACAGGCTGTTTATGTACCTGCCGATGATATGACTGACCCTGCTCCAGCAACTACATTCACACACCTTGATGCAAGAGTTGTACTTGATCGTAGTATTGCAGCATTAGGTATTTACCCTGCAGTAGATCCACTAAACTCTTCTTCTAGAGGTCTTGATCCAAACGTTGTTGGTAAAGAACATTATGAAGTGGCTCATGGAGTAACTCAGATGTTACAGAAATATCAGGAATTACAGGATATCATCGCAATTCTTGGTATGGATGAATTGAGTGAAGAAGATAAACTAATCGTTGCACGTGCAAGAAGAATTAGAAACTTCTTATCACAGCCATTTACTGTTGCAGAACAGTTTACTGGTTTAGATGGTAAGTATGTACATGTAGAAGATACAGTAAAAGGATTTAAAGAAATTCTAGAAGGCAAATATGACGATTTACCAGAGCAGGCTTTCCATAATGTAGGTACTATTGAAGAAGCAGTAAAGAAAGCTGAATCTTTAAGTGAGTAAATTTCATTTACATATCGTCACTCCTAAAGGTACCTACAGGGATGTAGACGTAGATATTCTGAACATTAGAACAACTGATGGTCAGATGGGTATACTTGCTCACCATATGCCATTGGCGAGTGGTGTGGAAATCGCCGAAATGAATTATAGGATTGATAAAGACAAATATGAATTCGCTGTTGGTGGTGGATTTGTTTATGTAGATGGTGATAACACTGTTACACTTATTGTGAATGATATTGAATCACCAGAAGAAATCGACCTACGTAGAGCTGAAGAAGCAAAGGCAAGAGCTGAAGAGAGATTAAGATCAAAGAATCCAGAAGTCGATTTACAGCGTGCTGAAATTGCATTAAAGAAGGCTATTACACGTATTCATGTCAAAAACAATTACTAGGATCCAGGGTTATTCCCTGGATTTTCTTTTGGAGAAGTTATGAAGAGAGAATATGTGAGAGTGAAAGATTATATACCTGATATATATGTGGAACTACGTTATGCAACAGAACGTAATTTTACACATACTAAAGTATATGATTTTGATGAAGCGTATTTAAGAAGAGGAACTACACTTAAACTTAAGAAGGTTCAGGAAGAATTAAAAGAAATAGGTTATAGTTTAAAAATTTGGGATGCCTATAGACCATTTACTGCACAACAATACTTCTGGGAACTGATCCATGATGATGAGTTTGTTGCTGATCCGACAAATGGTCCTAAGACACATAATTTTGGAAATGTAGTTGATGTGACTCTTGTAAAGAGTGATGGAAGTGAAATTGAGATGCCTACAGAGTTTGATGATTTTACGAGTCAAGCAAGTAGAGATTATTCATGGTTATCAGGTGATCCTCTTAAACATGTTCTATTACTAGAAGAAACAATGGAGAAGTATGGCTTTATAGGATACGAGGGTGAATGGTGGCATTATACAGATGAAGATTCTTATGACTATATAGAATTCAATCCAAATGAAAGACACAGCTAATAATGACGCTGTGCCTTTTTAATTAGAGTATAAATGATAAGAGTAAGTAATATCCCAATACATGCACCAGTAGAATCTATAAGTACATCTCTAAAGCTTGCACTACGTCCTCCTACAAAGAACTGATGAAGTTCATCTGAACAGGCATAGAGGAAACTCACTAGTAGAGATATAAAAGATTTAAAGCGTAAGGGACAAGTTTCATAAGTAAACATCAGCAACATTGTAAGAATACTTAAGATGAAATATACAAACATATGTGCACATTTACGAATAATGAATTCTAAGAAGCTAAAAGCTTCTGTAGATAATGTATTCACTATATTATGTCCTGTAACAGTCTTAGAAATATGTCCTATAAGATAGATCACTGATTGAGAAGAAGAGGAACTTTTAGGACCTGTTTGATTAGAAAAACAGAATATAACCCCCATCCAGATCACGATTAATAGAGTAAGTAGTATACGTAATTTTTTCTTTTTAGTCATAATGTTTCTCCCCTTTCTTGAGTTTTTAATATACATCAAATAGAAGTAAAAGACAAATGTTCTCCTATAATTAAAAGAGTAGACTGTATTAAATAGGATTTGAACAAATAGTATTAAGCACCAAATTATACTATAATTGTTATGCTAAAGTACAAAAAACACATATTACATTACTTTTACATCGGATATGTGAAATAATTGAAATTATCATCATATAACATATTTCTGATGCATGATGTAATGATCATATCATAAGGAGGATTAATAACAGTGGGATATACAATCAAAGATTTTATAGAATCGAATCAATTTGAAGGATTGAAAATAATAAATCATGCTGGATTAGATAGAGAAATAACAGGTGCACAAATTATTTCAATGATTGATATTGAAAATTTGGCGGGGGGGGGGTCAGTTATTACTAACCTCTTTAAGAACTTATGATAATTTTGATAAGAATACAGTGATCTACCATCTAGAAAAATTAAATAAGAAGAAAATTTGTGGGTTTATAGTAAAAAGAAGAGAGGAAACATTAAAGCAGAAAAAATTATTTGAACTTTTTATGTACTTCTGTGAAGAACATAATATACCTGTTTTAGAACTTCCACAGAATATTAGTTATTGGTCCGTGGTGAAATATTTATTATATCAGTCATGTGATATAGTTATTGCGAAGTATATGTATTCTAAAATGGTACATGATCAGATTAATAATTTTTTATTTAATCAACAACAGGATAAACATACAAAAGAAAGATTCTTTAAAAGTTTAGAGACCATTGTAGGAAATCCAATCTCTTTATATGATGAGAATTTCCGTTGTATCCACCCTTTTACAGGACAAAAAGATTTTACTATCATAGATGATAGTGAAAAGTATGTACCCCCTATTATTACTAAGCATGAGTATATACGTCAAAAGAGAGAGTATGTAGAATATATTCAAAAGATTAATATTCTTGAGTATTATCATTATTATCTAGTGATTACAGAAGAGAATGAACCATTGAGTGAATTAGACTTTATCACATTGGATAATACAATTACAGTTTTATTTTATCTTTTAACCCAAGATGTCACAAAGAGGGAACTGGAAATCAAATACTATCGAGATTTAAGTTATAGACTAATGAACGGTTCAATGTCTAATGCAGAAGAAGATGATGTTGCAAACTTACTTAATCTAAGTGTTAAAGATGAATATAGGGTTGTTACCTTCTATTTAAAACCTGAGGATAGAAAAGAGAACTTCAGTATTACTCAGAAGAATGAGAGTAAGTATGTGGCAGAGGCATTGTATAGCTATTTTTCTAAAGAAAATGTTTATTATAGTGGGAATCTTGTCTTATACCTTTATAACGAAAAAGATTGGGAAGTAAAAAAAGACTTTAGAAATACACTAAAAAAGATTCACAAGGATATACAAGACTCTTTAACTAAAAGAAATAAGAAGTTTGAACTTCTTATTGGGGTTGGAAAAAGTGTGAAGGGATATCATGGATTAAAAGATTCTTTCAAAGATTCTAAAGTAGCGTTAGAGTATATTGATTTAATTAGAGAAGTTATGGGTGATAGAAGTAAAGCTATTGTGGATTGTGCTAAATTAGGTTTCTTCCAGATATTTATAAATATTAATGATAAGGAAGAATTGAGACAATATATACCTGATTCAGTCAATAAGCTAAATGAACAGGATAAAAAGAAAAATAGTGAGTTGATCAGTACTTTGGAATGTTATTTGAATAATAAACAGAGTATTAGAAAAACTTCAGAGTTGATGAATATTCATACTAGAACTGTTTCCTATCGTCTATCTAAGATTGTAGATCTCACAGATATAGATTTTGATAATATTCCGGAAATACTTGCAGTAAGAAATGGAATTATAATACTTAAAATATTAGAACTGTTGTAATTAATGATGAGTCACGTATGTGGCTCATTATTAATTTTGTAATATTATTTGGTACACTTTGAACAAAAAACTGTTAAAAACTTTTCTCTTTTTGCACATTATATTAACAGTTTTATAAGTCTATAATGAAAAAAGATGTAAAAAAGTGTGTATATATAGAAAATATCAACAATATGGGGCCTTTTAGAACAATTGCGACATGTTTTCTGAATAGTAACTCAGAATATTATAGGAAAGAAAAAGGTCTTGTATGAATAAAATAAAAACACTACTCAATAAATGGATACTACTCATACTATGTATTGCGCTTGTTTGTACGCAGGTAAATGCAGCAGGTATAGTCAACTTTAATCAAACTGATAATATACCTCAAGAGACAGTTTATGATAATAATACAAATACAACTGAAACAACTGAGAATATAGAAACATATTACCAAAACGATAAGATTTGCATTTATAACTACAATCAGCTAAAACAGATTGGTTCTGATGCTTATGTTTATACAGGTGATAAGGATGGATCAATTGGTTCTGGAGAAGTAGTAAAAAATGAAGGAACTGAATTGAGATATACATCAGATGCTCAATATGTATTAATGAGTGATATTGAGATGAGTACTGATTATATCTGGACACTTCCAAATAACTTTACTGGTAGCATTACAGGTACTACTAGAGAAAGTACATCTCTTTATAATAAAGAAACAGATACAATTACTATCTATAACCCCTATCAGTTAATGGTTCTTGCACAGGATAATTCAGAAACAGAACCAGTAATGTCATTGGATTATGATGCACCTCAGTTTGGTATGGGACAGATGGTATATCCTAATGGAGAGAACCAGCCCTACTTAACTTACAGCAAAACACATAAGTATGTATTATCTCAAAGTTTTGATTCTAGTAAGCCAGAATTAGCTGAGAATCAATTAAGAGAAAATGTAAGTACAGAAAATGCGGAAGGCCGTGACTTTAAGGGTCAGGTTGTTAAGACTATTGGGGATAAGACTTATATCCTGATTGGTAATGAAACACAGCTTAGAAAGATAGGAACTGATACACAGGTATATGGCGCAGTTTATCAGGCTTATTTAGATGTTGTAACATGGAAAGTTGATAAGGATAGAAACGGCAAACCGATTATGCTTTATGGTGGAGATGCCGATTTAAAGAAAAATCAAAATGGTGAAGCTAATTATACTTTTGGAGAAATAAAAAATACAGATAATAGTTTAAGCAGTGAATCTAGTATATATGCAAGAGGAAGATGTGGTGTTGATCAGGCAACAGGTGAAATTGATCCTGATCTCAAAATTGATGATGCTACAAATCAGAAGTATAGCGCTAATGCAAATTATATTATCTTCCGTGATATAGATTTAAGTAGTTCAAATTGGAAACCTCTTAACTTTCAAGGCACAATGGTTGGTGCTAAGAGCACTGAAAATAAGATTTGGGATGCAGGTGCAAAGATAGAGAAACCAGTTATTTCTAATGTGAAGGTTGAACAAACAGGTAAACTCAATGTTGGTGAACAAATGGGTGTTGGTTTCTTCTCAACTATATCAAGTGAAGTAAGTGAGAATGATATTGGTTTAAGTAAAGGGTTAGTACAAGTTTCAAATATTAAGTTTGAAAATATTACTGTTCAAACATCAACTTCTGAAACGTATTATCCGGAAACTCTTGTAAGTACTTTAACAAGTACTCTGGGTAAGTTGCTTGGTGGAGTTCTAAGTGGTCTAACATTTATCCTAACGTTTGGTCAGGTCAAGATTGATCTGGGAAAAACATTAGGTGATGTTCTTGATGCAAGAAAGAAAGACCCTACAGCGCTTGCGACAGGTGCTGTTGCAGGGCGTGTAGAAGGTCATGTAGAGATTTCTAATATAGAAGTAAATGATGCGAATGTAAAAACCGTAAACAATAATACAGGTGGATTTGTTGGTTATGCAGTAGGTAAAACACAGTATGATGGTTTATCAAATGCACTTGGTGGGTTAGTAAAGTTACTTACAAATATATTGAATCTAATTCCAGGATTAGGTTTAGGTGACTTAATCACGATTCTTCTTGGAAATGCTATTCCAGTAAGTAAATTGATTCCTACTGGTTATATTAATGCGAAAATAAAGAATTGTTCTATTAATGGTTTAAGTATTTCTACTTCAAGTGAAAAAGACTATGCAGGTGGATTTATTGGACAACAGAAAGGAACAATTGTAGAAAGCTGTTCTATTACTAATAGTGACTATACAATTAATGGAAAATCATTTGCAGGTGGTTTTGTAGGATTAGCACGTGATGATGTCATTGAAGGTACACTTTCTGGTGCATTGGATATTGAGACAAAACTTCCAAAAATGAATCCAGAAAGTTTACTTTTAGACTGTTCAATAGACAATAAAGGACTTACAGTATCAAGTGAAACTTACGCTGGTGGGTTTGCAGGCGGTTTTGCGAATACTGCTACAGTCAATTGTACTGTTAAGAGTGCTGATAGATTTGAAGTAAGTGCAACTAGTCATTATGCCGGAGGCTTTGCAGGTATTGCATCTCTGGGATGGACTACAGATTTAGGAAAATCTGATACAAAGGATAATTTGCTTGGTGGTGTTGTAGGTCTATTAGAACAATTGTTAAGTAGTAATAAGGATGTTTCTTCCCTACTCTCTTTAGTTGGTGTTAATCCATCATATATTTTAGGTGCTACTGTTAGTGGTCCACTTAATTTAAGTGGCGCTGATTATGTGGGTGGTATCACTGGTAGAGGTAATGGTGCTTACATTGCATCATCGAGTGCAGATTATTTAAATAAAGTCTCTTATTGGAGAAATAAAGTATATGATACAGCATCTGTCTCAGTGAAAGATGTGGAACTCTCAGGTGTTCAAAATATTACAGGTAAGAACTTTGTAGGTGGTATTGCAGGCTCTTTAGGAACCGCTAAAGTAGCCGGATTATTAAATGATACTCTTGGATTGGCTTCATATCTTGGATTTACTGTAGATAAAGTAACAGTTACAGGACCTACTACTGGTTTATCTATTACAGGTGAACAGCGTATTGGTGGTGGCTTTGGTGATGCAATTGGTGGTTCAGTTAATACAGTCACAATAAATAATTTAAAGTCTGTAGTAGGCAATAACCGTGTAGGGGGAATGATTGGTTTAGCTGGTCCAGGAGATCTTGCAGATACAGGAGGTTTAACAGTTAACCTTCTTGGATTAAATCACGTTTTACAGGTAAAGAACCTATTAAAGGTAGCTTCTGGTGTACGTGTAACAATCAATGATTCTCATGTTATTGGTGTAGCTGATGGCTTAACAGTCAAAGCAACAGGTACTAACAGTGATGGTGGTGCTGTTGATTATGTTGCAGGTGGATTTGTAGGAAAAAGTCATAGTTGTGAAATCAATCATTCAGATGTAAAGAACCTTAAAGAAGTATCCGCAAATGATACAGATGGTTATGCAGGTGGATTTATTGGAACATCACAAACGGGTGGACTTGCAGATGTTGCATCTGAAGATGATCTTAAAGGTTGGATCAATAAAGATACAAGTGTTTTAGATATTAATGGTTTATTAACTGCTGTTAAGTATCTCATCCCTTCTTACACAGTATGTACAGTTACTTATGTAAATGGTGGTGGTGTTTCTGCAGATACTGCAGGAGGTTTCGTAGGAAACTTCCAGAGTGGTACTCTTAATAATCACGATGCAGGACAAGGAAACTACTATTCTGTATATAACTTAGATCATGTCAATGGACAGTCTTATGCAGGTGGCTTTGGAGGTAATGTTTACTCTGGTGCACTTGCTGATGCTGGTAAAGGTATTAGTATCCTTGGTGGTCTTAATGGATTAAATGTTAATGTAGGTGAATTACTCAATCTTATTAACGCCTATATCCCATATGTACAATATGCTGGTGTGAAGTCAGATCAAGGATTTACAGTCATCGCGAATAAATTAAAAACAGATGATACTCATGCAGGAAGTGCAGGAGGATTCATTGGTTATGGCAGTGGAGTTCAAGTTAGTCATTGTGATGTAACAAATTTAAAACATACAAAGGTAACACCTCCAAAAGATTTAGAAGCAACAGAAGCACCTACATACTTTAATAATAAAAGCCAATATGCAGGCACTGGTGCAAGATATGCTGGTGGATATATTGGTTATATGGATATTGGTTCTGCAGCTTCTGTAGGTAAAGGATTAAGTGTTCTAGGTAAATCTATAGGTATTAATAATGTATTAGATGCATTAAACGTAGTGGTATCTACTATTGAACATTCTCATGTTACTGGAAATGTTGGTGGATTTGCAGTTAAAGCATCTTATAAGAATACAGCTTCTGATGCATCAGACAATGATGTACTTGGAGATGCAGGTGGATTTGCAGGAAAGATTTCTGGTGGACATGTCCAGGATTCTAATGCGAATAACTTCTCTTATATTATTGGTCAGTTAACAGCTGGTGGTTATGTAGGAGATTTACAGCCTGGTAATATTTTGAATGTATTAGGTGATGCAAGTATTTTAGGTGGATTAGTAAATGCTGATAGTGTACTTGCTTCTGTTGCAGAAGATTTTGTACCTACTATTAGAAATAGTTCTACTACATGTGTTCCTTGTGGTGGTGCAGTACGTGCACAGGCATCTTCTACAACACAGGTACAAAGAGGTATGGCTGGTGGTTATGTAGGACATAACGAAGGCGGTCACATCTGGGGAAACAATACAAAGAAATGGAAAGGTGAAGAATATACCGGACCAACAAGTACTTGTAAAGCAGTAAGAATCCGTTCTGTATATGGTGAAGAGATTGCGGGCGGATTTACTGGTTTAATGGAATCTGCAGACACTGCAAGTACTGGTAACTTATCTCTATTATGGGGATTAGTTAAGGTAGATAACATACTGGGTGCTTTAAGTGTTGTTTATCCTACAGAAGAGAATACTGCAGTATATGGACCACTTGCTTTAATGGATTATGAAACATGGAATAAATGGGTTGAATTCGTTGGTAAGTATGGTGGTTACGGAAGTGATCTTGCAGATCATGGTAAGGTAAATAACCAAGCAGAGTTAGATGCGATTATTCATAAATATGCTTATGGATATAATGTTGTAGCAGGTAGAGTGAATTATCGAGATGAGATTAAATTAGCCAATGGTGGTGCTGCAGGAGGTTATGTTGGCTCTATGCAGACAGGTACTATCACAAATGGTCAGGCATATCAGACTAAGAAAGTAAAAGGATTAAGAACAGCAGGTGGTTTTGCTGGAGAAATGATCAATGGTGGTGCTGCAGATCTTGGTGGTGTGGATATTCTTGGTCTTAAACTTGATTTAGGACGAATGATTAATGTACTGAATGTATTTATCCCAGTAATTAAGCAGTCTTCAGTAGAAGGCTATCAGAGTGGATTAATGGTTGAATCTACAGGAATTAATGACAAGGATAACTGCGGTTATGCTGGTGGTTATGTAGGTAAACTCATTGGTGGACAAATCTGGGGAGAGAATACTGCACATTGTCAGGTAAAGAAACTTAGACGAGTAGATGGTAGAAGCTACGTAGGTGGTTTTGTAGGAAGTTCTAGACCTGGTTCTGTAGCAACACTTAACCCTACTGCAGGTGAAGGATTATTAAGTAAACTTCTTAATAAACTACTTAGTACCCCTTCGGACTTAATTAAAGTACTTAATGCGACAGTCGCAACAATCAATTATGCAGACGTTGAATCCTGGGGTGATTGGGGATTTATCGTAAATGGTGCTTATACAACAGGTAACAAGAATACCTCTTATGCGAAAACTGCAGGTGGTTTTGCAGGAATGTTGGAAGGAACAGTTCTTGGTAAAAAGGATACTTCTGAAGCTGGTATTAATGTAAAGAATATCCGTTCTGTTATTGCAGGTGAATATGCTGGTGGATGTTTTGGTGTAGCAGATGTGGCAGGAGTTGCAAATATCAGTGCAGGATATGAAACATCCCTATTAGATAAGTTATTAAAACTAGGAAGAACAGATGTACTAGATGCTTTTAGAAGTTATGTATATAACGGAAATGTAATTGGAAGTAAGGATGCAGGACTAAGTGTCAGTGCCAATAAAGCAATTAAATCTGGACAGAACAATCAAGTCACATACAGTGGAACAGCCGGTGGTTTTGGTGGTTCCCTTCTAAATGGTTCTGTAAAGAATAGTACAGTTACACAATTAAGCAATGTAAGAGGCTTAAATAGTGTAGGTGGATTCATTGGTTACTCTGGTAAGAGTGGTGTTGTGAAAGCTGATAAGATTGATGTCCTAGGAGATAATACAGGACAGCTTCTTGGTGGTGCCTTAGGAGTAATGGATATCTTTGGTTCTCATATTGATGATTGTAGTGTAAGTGGTACAAGTGATGGCTATACAGTACAGAGTCAGAATGGAGACGAACAGATTGCTGGTGGATTTATTGGTTATGCAAACCTTGCAAGGATGTCTAAGTGTACAGCAGGAAGTGTTGATGAACTAAATAAGGGATTGAAACAGGTTGCATCTGGTGGAACAGCAGGAGGATTTGCAGGAAGAACAAGCTTTGCATATCTTGCAGATCTAAAACTAGATTCTGGACCAGTTAATGTCATATTTGCGGTTGTAAATCAGCTAGTAAAAGCACTTTACCTAGATAAAATACAAGATTCAAATCTTCTAAAGATTAATCTAGGAATTGTAAAAGTAGAAGCGTTATATGATGGAAAGCTTCTTCATGTCAATATCCTAGGATTAGATATATCTGTTGGTTTATCTAAGAAATCAACAGATAATAGCCAACAGACAGATCTTGCGATTATTACTATTGGTGATTCATCTATAAAACTCCCATGTAATGAGAATGGTTTATTAAATGATAATGATGCAAAATCTAATATCAGTGTCAGTCTTATTAAAGCAAACCGTACAAAGATTACTGATAGTAATGTGTATGGTGTGAGCTATGGATATGATGTTTATGCTGGTGGTGCCAACAACAATACTGATGGTACTGCAACTGATGGATGCAGTGGTGGTTTTGTAGGATTTAATGACGAAGGTTTATTAAAGAATAACAACATGTACTACTGTGACGTAGTCAGAGGTACTAGTAATCTTGTAGGTCCTTTTAGTGGTAAGAGTGAATTAGATTCAGCATATAAATTTAATACATTGGAGAAGGTTGAAGGTGAAGGCAACAACTACCGCATTTATAGAAAATTAGATAAATCTCTTACTGAAATCAAAAACAATAATCAGATATTAAATAGTGATTATAAAAACGATGGTGGATGGGATATTTATACAATCCAGCATATGATTAAGGTTAAAGCTTTTGATAATTTAAAGAATGCGGTTCTATCAAATGGTAGTGAGAAAGCTGATTTAAAGGCATATGAATCACCTGCCAAAGCAGTATTAATGGCTGATACAAAGACAACTCTTAATACCGGTGAAAGTGATACACCAGAACCATCTGAGTCACAGGATCCATGTGATGAGTTGGTTAAACTCACTATAAATAAAGTCTGGAAGGATTTCGATAACTTCGATAATAAACGACCAGGCAGTATCACGGTAACAATTTCTCGTACTTGGAAGGACGAGAACAATGTAGAACATACAGAAGTCGTTCCAAATTATGAGAGTTACACAATAACAGGTTCTATCAACAAATCAACATGGCAAGAAGTAATTAAAGGTCTTCCTGCTTATTTCAAAGAAAGTGATGGAATTGTTCGTTATTATAAATATTCCGTAACAGAAGCGGAAATAGATGGTTATACAACAACAATAAATACATCAGAAGATGGATTTACGTTTACGATAACCAACAAGCATTTCCCATGTCTTCCAGGTACTGGAGGATTTGGGAACTACTTATTTTATGCGATAGCAATTCTGCTTTTCCTTGTTTATTTCGTTATGAGATACAGAAAAAACAAGGAAAATAAAGCAGAAAAACTATAAAGAGAAATGAAAAAAAGGAGAAAAAGTTATGAAAAGTATTAAACGCATTATCGCATTGTTATTAACTGCGGTTATGACAATGACTATGTCCGTAACAGCATTTGCAGTAGATTCTAGCTGTAGTCTTACTGTAAATGTAAATAAAGGACAGGATTTAAAGGAACAGACAATTAACTTATATAAGTTATTTGATGTGACTACATCACAGTCTGGAAACAAAACAAACTATGCTTATACAGTAAATGATACTTATAAAGCAACATTAGCAGCTACATTAGAGCTTGATGGTACTGCTACGAATGAAGCATTAGTGAATAAGGTAAGTAAACTTGATAAAGCTGCCGTTCAGAAGTTTGCAAATGATTTCACTGAAAAAGCTTTAACTGACAATTTAACATCTACTTACACTTCTGGAAAGATTACAGATTCTAAAACATCTTATCAGTTTAATAACTTAGATGCAGGTTACTACTTAGTATATGTAACAGGTGGAAAAGAAATTCAGTCTTCATTAGTTACAGTAGATGGAACAACTGACAAGGTAAACTTAAAGACTACAGCTCCAAGTATTGAAAAAACAGCTAACAAAACATCAGTAAATATTGGGGATGTAGTTACTTATACAGTTGCTGGTTCAGTACCAGATACAACTGGATATTCTGAATATGTATATAAGATCAACGATACATTATCAAAAGGTCTTGATTTTGTAAAGAACGCTAATGGTGATGCTCTTGATAATGCAAATGAAGTAAACGTAACAGTTGCATTTGGAGAAGGTATTACTGATGAAGGAACAGCTCCTACTATAGCTGCATTAGATACTACAAAGAAGACAATGTCTCTTGACTTATCTACATGGGTAAGAGCTAACCAGAAAAACAAAGGTAAAAAATTCACTGTAACTTACTATGCTAAAGTGAATAAAGATGCAGTTGTAACAGAAAAGAACAAAGCTACATTAGAATATGGTAACAAACCAGGTGAAACAACAACTACTACACCAAGTGAAGCTAAAACACCTACATACCCTCTTAATCTCAACAAGATTAAAGCAGGTACTACAGATGGCAGATTAGCTGGTGCTAAATTCAGTCTTTATAACTCAGAATCTGATGCTACAAGTGGTACTAATGCTATTAAAGTAACAGGATCTAATGGTAACTATGTAGTAGATCCAACATCTGAAAACACTGTATTTGAATCAGTTAAATCAATTGATGGTCAGAACTACAACCTTCACGTTAATGGTCTTGCTGCAGGAACTTACTATTTAGTAGAAACAAAAGCTCCAGCAGGATACAACAAGTTAACTGATCCAATCAAGGTTGAGATTAAGAAGAACACTAATGAAGATGTGAATGCTTGGACTCTTTTTAACAATGATAAAAATGTAGATGATAAGATCATCGACGTAGAAAACAGTACTGGTTCTATCCTTCCATCAACAGGTGGTATGGGTACTATCGCATTTACTGTCGTTGCAGCCCTTCTTGTATTAGGTGTTGCAGTAAGCTTTATCCGTGATAGAAAAAGAGAAAACTAAGAAATAGTTTTTAATGGAATAAGCGGTTATCTTTCTTAAAAGATAACCGCAATTCCAATTATTTATATATTAATAGGGAGAATGAAATGAAGTGTATGAAGATTAAGATTACTAAAAATGATATTATTCGTTTATTTGTACTTTTGATTGCATTCTCCGTGTTGTTATATCCTAGCTTTAGTAGTTATCTGAATGAAAAGAATGGTTCTAAGGCTATCTCTTATTATGATAAAGAGAGTGTAGAACTCTCTAAGGCAGATAAGATAAGAATGTTGGAAGAAGCACGTGCTTATAATAGAGAGATGTTAGGAAATATAGATCTTATAGATCCATTTTCACAGGAAGATACAAAGTTAGATGCACGTTATGAGAGTTTATTAAATGTGGATGGTTCTGGGATGATGGGATATATACGTATTCCTAAGATTCATATAGAACTACCTATTTATCATGGCACAAGTGAAACAGTCTTACAGGCAGGTGTAGGACATTTCTGGGGTACTTCTCTACCTGTTGGAGGAGAGAGTACTCATACAGTATTAACGGGCCACAGAGGACTGCCTACTAAGACATTATTCACAAATATAGATAAGCTAAAAGAAGGAGATATATTCTATATCAAGGTCTTAGATGAAACATTGGCTTATGAGATAGATCAAATACAAACAGTATTACCAGAAGAGACAAAAGGATTATCTATAGAACCTGGTAAAGATTATGCCACATTAGTGACATGTACACCTTATGCGATTAATACACATAGATTATTAGTAAGAGGACATCGTATACCATATCAAGAAGCTACAAAGAAAGTGCCTGATACAAATATTAAACCAGAATTATCATTTACGTCTAAGGTATTAATTACGGCAGTAATTGTGATTTTGATAGGTTTAATTATCGCAATTATTTACTGTATAAGGGATAAGAAAAGGAGGAACTAACATGAAGGTAAGAAATATTATTGTGTTTATGATTGTTTTTCTCATGAGTACGTTCATGAATGTTTCAACTATTCATGCAGAGAGTGGTTCTAGAAAAGGAAGTATACATATTGTATATAAGGGTAGAAATGAATTGAATCAGGAAGTGAATCTTTCAGATGCTAAGTTTTCAATCTATCAGGTTCAATATATGAGTAATGATACATTGACATGGAAGGATAACTTTAAAGATTCACATATATCATTAGTAGATACTAGTGCAGAGGCAAGAGAAAAACAAGCCAAACAATTATATAAATATGCACAACAGAAAGATATATCTTGTTCACTACAAGAAACTAATACATTAGGTCGTACAACATTTAGTAATTTAACGCAAGGTATTTATTTGATTGCACAAGAGGGGTCTGTAGAAAGTGGTAAAAGTCAGTTTGAATCTGCTCCTTTTCTAGTTGAGATTCCTTCTCTTGTGGATGGAAGTGTAGAATATAATGTTACTATAGAACCCAAGGCTGAATGGGTAAAACCAGAACAGCCTATACCTTCTAAACCCAATAAACCACATGTAAAAACAGGTGATGATACAAATATATCTGTATGGGTTATAGCTGCGATAGAAAGTTTCTGTATTATGATATTGCTGTATAAGAATAAGGCTGATTCTCTATGAATCAGTTTTTTTAATGGAGAAGCTGAGTAAAATTTGATGAATCATAATACAAATGTTAGAATAGTTAAGATGGAGGTGTTTTTATGAACATTGTTTTAATACTTGCTTGTATGGCTGTATTCTATAATATTGATTTACTCGGCTATAATTCAGAGTATCTCTCAGTACAGCAGACAAAAAACTTAAAAGGGATATTTACACTCATAGTATTATTCCATCACCTCGCAATATTTGCATCTGTAGGTGATGTCTATAATATTTTTATTAATTCGGGATACATTGCGGTAGGTGGATTCCTATTCATTTCTGGATATGGCTTAATGTACCAATATATGCATAAAGGAAGAAATTATGTAAAGTCCTTCCCTAAAAGAAGAATACTCACAATACTTATTCCATCTGTTGTAATGGCTATTGCCTATTTTGTATTGAAACAATACAGATATGGTTATACTTTAGGTGCTCTTATCTATGATTTTAAAAGAGGTGCTTCCGTTATTAGTAATGGATGGTATATCAATGCGTCTATTTATTTCTATATTGCTTTCTTTATTTCTATGCTTCTTTGTGAACTCATTAAGAAACGTAGAATTATGATCATCTTTACTTTTATCTTTACATATCTCTATATCTTCTTATGTATGAAGTTTAAGTTTGAAGATCATTGGTTTAGTGCAGCCTTTGCTTTCTATTTTGGTATATTATGGGCTATGTTTAAATCTCAAATTGATTCTAATCTCAAGAAATCAATTCCCATTATTATTGGTTGTCTTTTTGTATTATATTATGTATTGAATGTATTCACTCAATTTAAGTATGGCTGGATGGAATTCAAATGTTTAATGTATCTTGCAATTATCGTGATATTAGGAATGAGAATCAAACTTCAAAGTCCCCTTATGGAATGGGTAGGAGATCATTCTTTGGAAATCTATTTAGTACATGGATTATTCTTTGAAATATTAAGAAATAACCATATTAATATAGTAGATAGCTTTGAATTCATGGTTACTCTACTCATACTTACATTCATATCTTCTTATGTGCTTCATAAGATATTCACATTCATAAACAAAAAAATTATAAATAGTTAAGAGGAGTGCTTATCACTCTTCTTTTTTCTATGATGAAGCCGGGTGATATATATGAATAAGATATTAGTAGTAGACGATGAACTAATATTAAATCTAGTAGGAATAAGCTTGAAAGAAGCATGTAAAGAACATGCAATAGAAATCATGAATAAAAAATTATGCTTAGAAGAATATACAAATATTAAATATAGTCAAAATACAAAATAAGATGTCACATAAATATAAGTAAATATGTGAAATAAACGGAAAAATGTTATCGCAAGGGGTTACTGATTATAAAGGTTAATGTTATAATGGGATCATGTGTTATAGATTTCTAATGAAATATCATTTTTGTGAAATATTTCGCATTAATTAGAATGTGTTAGAGTTTTATATACATGAAGGAGAACACGCTTATGAAAAAATTATTTATGAAGTTTTGTGTTGTAGTTTTATCTTGTTTTATGGTGTTCAATACAGCTTATTTACCATCTTATGCAGAGGATGAAATGAGCTATTATGAACAGAACGACCTAGCAAACAGTTTTAGGTATAGTAATGGTGAAGCTAAGGATAGCGGCTATGCAAATTATGCTTCACGTGCTACTACTAATTCTGGGTGGCCTAATGATTCAAGAGCTATTTCTAAGGGAATTGATGTAAGCTATCATAATGGCACTATTGACTGGAAGAAAGTTAAACAGTCAGAAGTAGAATATGCGATTATCAGATGTGGTTATGGTACAAATGATAAGAGTCAGGATGATAAGAAATGGGAAGAAAATGTAAAGGGATGTGTAGACAACAATATTCCTTATGGTGTTTACCTATATTCTTATGCTGATACTGTAGAGAAAGCATCTAGTGAAGCAGATCATGCGATTCGTTTATTACAGGGGAAGAAGTTAAAGTATCCTGTTTATTATGATTTAGAAGAAGATAAGTTACGTGATAAGATCAGCAAGAAGACTATTGCGGATATTGCACAGACATTCTGTGATAAGTTATCTGCCAAGGGTTATACTGTTGGTATTTATGCGAATAAGGACTGGTTTACTAATTATTTGACTGATAGTCGTTTTAATAACTGGACTAAGTGGGTTGCACAATATAATACAGTTTGTAATTATCGGGGTAAATATGATATGTGGCAGTGCTCATCTACAGGAAGGGTGCCAGGTATTTCAGGTAATGTAGATTTAAACTATTCTTATAGTCCATTTGAATATACTGGACTCGCTCAGTATGGTAACGAATGGTATTATATTGTAAATGGACGTGTAAACTGGAACTATACTGGTCTTGTTCAGCGTGGCAATGAATGGTTCTATATTGAAAAAGGTAAGTTAAACTGGAATCATTCAGGAATTGTGGAATACAATAAACAGTGGTTCTATGTTGAAAGAGGACGCTTAAACTGGAATTATACAGGTTTAGGTCAGTCAGGTAATGACTGGTACTATATTGAACGTGGACGTGTTAATTGGGGCTATACAGGTCTTGTTCAGAAAGGCAATGAATGGTTCTATGTTAAAGGTGGTAAGTTAGATTGGAGCTATACAGGACTTGTCCAGAAAGGTAATGAATGGTTCTTTGTTCGTAATGGACGTTTAGACTGGGGTTATACAGGTCTTGCTTGCAATGGTGAATATTATTTCTATGTTAAGAATGGACGTTTAGACTGGAGCTATTCTGGTTATGCACAGATTGATGGTCAGGGCGAATATTATGAAGTAAGAAATGGTAGACTCGTTGGTGGTACTTTAACTTTAGCTAAGATGCATGGTGTTGCGAATAACCAAGATAGCCCTACAAACTATATTGTGATTGTAGATAGAGCAGCACATCGTGTAGGTGTATTTAAAGGAAGTAAGTATAATTGGGCAGATACAAAGTATTATAAATGTTTTGTTGGTAAACCTTCTACTCCTACTATAAGCGGTACTTACTATATCAAATCTAGAGGTAAATACTTTGATACAGGTACTAAAGGTAGATGCTGGTATTTTACTCAGATTAATGGTAACTATTTATTCCATTCAGTGATTTATGATAGACAGAATTCTCCAAAGAGAATTATTGATAACTCAATGGATGCAGCTGTATCTCATGGCTGTGTAAGATTAGATCTAGAAAACGCAAAATGGATCTATGACAACATTCCTAAGAATACTAAAGTTATTATTTATTAACATTCAGGTTCCTCCTATTTGGGAGGACCTTTTTTTATGCATTAAAAAAGGATGTGATTAATCACATCCATACTAACATTCTTCTGAAACGATGAACTTAGGTCTTCCTTTGATTTCATCATAAATCTGTGCAATATAGTAACCAATAATTCCAAGACAGATCATGATAATACTACTAGAGAATAATTGAAGTAGAATAACTGTAGTAAATCCTCCTAAAGCTGTACCATTTACATACTGAACAATTGAGTTAATACCAAGTATTACAGAAAGAAGTAACATGATAAAACCACAAATAGTGACAATCTGCATAGGTGCAGAAGAGAAAGAAGTAATATTTAGTATTGCATACTTAATGAGTGATTTAGTAGACCACTTTGATTCCCCTGCTTCTCTTTCGGCAACTCTAAATGGAATCTGTGTTGTCTTAAATCCTACCCATGAAGATAAAGCTCTAAAGAAAGAATTCTTTTCCTTCATGTTAAGCAGTACCAACATAACTTTTCTATCAAGAAGCTTGAAGTCAGATGCATTCATCATATCGATATTAGTCAGCTTAGAGATGATCTTATAGAAAGTATTAGCCATAAATCTATGGATACCTGATTCTTCTCCTCTATCTTCTTTGACAGCTTCTACAACTTCATATCCTTCCTGCCATAATTTATACATTTCTACAATCTTGATTGGTGGATGCTGTAAATCACAGTCCATGACAACACAACAATCACCCTTTGCATATGTTAAACCTGCAGTAATTGCAGATTCTTTACCAAAGTTTCTAGAGAAATGAACACCTCTTACATGTTCATGTGTCTTTGATGCTGTCTGGATTCTATTCCATGTGTCATCCTTAGAACCATCATCCACAAACAGGATTTCATAAGGAATCTTATGTTCTGTCATGATATCTACTACAACCTGTGCAGTATTATCAATTAATAGTCCTTCATTATAAGATGGTATTATAATACTTAATAAACCTTCCATATTAGTTCTCCTTACAATGTTTTTTTCTAATAATTGCACTTAAGATTATAAACAATATTGCTGCTGTTGTTAAGCCAATACCGAGTTTTTGGTGCTTTGTATGATATCTCATAGTGATCTTATTTGTGCCAGAATGAAGCTTGATGGCATATAAGCAGTTTCCAAATGATTTCACTTCTGCTTTTTTATTATTGACTAATACATCCCAACAATCATCTACAGGAACAGATAAATATAAATAACTATCTTCATCTTCTGCATTAACTGTTGTATCAATAGAACCATTCTTCATTGAAATGTTCACTTCGTTGTTACGTGCTGTTTTAGCACACTCATCCAATACATTTAAATCTAATGCGTAGAAATAGGCGTTATCATAATTGAAATTAGAATCTGCAGATTCAACTCTTAGCTTTGTCTTTGAACTATCTGTTTCAATATGGAATACAGTAGGTGATAACCAGCATGCATATTTAGTAATCACATCTTTACCATTATAAACATAAGATTCTGATTCTGAAGTCCAAGGGACAAAACCATAATAAACCATATTCTTATAGTTAGAAGTGTTTAAGTTGATTTCTATATTTGAATCATCCTTCTTTACTACTGAGTACTTAACAGGTTTATAAATATCTTTTGAAGTATTGAATAACTGTTTAAATAATAAGTTCTGATAATCAAATGGGTTCAAATAGCCTTCTTCATTCTTAATGGCATCAAAGTTATTACATGTAAATGCGAGAGGCATATAATATGGATTTGTATATGTATACTTACCATTTAACTTAGTATTATTCTTCTTTACTAGACCAGTGTAGTTTTCTGAAGTTAATACATATTTCACACTAAGTAATGAATCAATACCTAACATAGATGTATTTGTGACAGTTAAACAATCTGCATAAGTAGGATAACCACACTTATTTAAGAACTCTAACTGTGTACCATCAGGTGAAGAAGTATATCCACTTGTAGACATATATCTATATGATAGTGGTTCATCATAGTTGGCAGTTAGATTACCTTCATACATGACTCTGTTAGATGTCTGTGTGATTCTATAGTTTGATTGATCATCATTCTGTATATTACGAATGATCTTTTCCTGATTCTTTCTATATGATGTATATTCCAAATCGTTCATGCATAAAGAATTTGCAAGAAGACCAGAGTTGATACCCAAATCAATAGAACCAACAATAAGTAATAATACAAGAAGTAACTGTTTTGTTTTCTGCTTAGTCATTAACTGACTAGAGATATATAACGCAGTTAAGATAATGATCATAGCTACAGTTAGATAAGCATAAATCTTCTCTTGATGTGTATAATGACGTGTTAATACAATGTTTAATATTGAGAATACAATTGCGATTACACCAGTCTTCACAATATTATTCTTTTCTTTTGCATATACACAATTGTATGCAGCTAAGAATAGAATAAAGAATTCAACTAGGAATGAATATCTATAGTTATAGCTTCCTACAAACTTAAAGAGTGAGAATACTAAATAAAGAGGATGCCAATAAAGACATAGAAGTATTCCAAATAAGAATACACCAAGTACTACCTTTACTTTTACTTTGATTTGGTTGTTGAAGAATACTGATAAAGCAAGTACTATCGCAAGTCCTCCACAAAATAATGCCGCAAATCCTAATTCACTATGAGCCCCATAGCTATACTTAGGAATAACACTTAACATATTACCGACAAAAGAGAAGTCTAAAATGTCTCTTAATGAGAGACTTCCTCTAGGACCATTCGTTAAAGCGCCAATAGTTGGTAAGAATAAGACAGCACTTACCATTACTCCTAGAATCATCGCAATCACATATCTAATACCTGTTTTAATAAACTGTATAAATGTCATCTTATTTTCTACTGCATATAAACAACATTCTAATAAGAACCAGATACCAGTAAAGACACAGCTGATTCCAGCCATATACCAGTTAAAGATAATAGCTAAACCTACCGCAATAGATAGATTCCAGTTTTTCTTCCCCTGCACAATATAATAAACCTGTAATAACATGAAAGGTAACATATACATGCCGTCTAACCACATGATATTACTTGCCTGGAAGAAGCTATATTGACATAAACCATAACCACAGGAAAGCAGAATAAAGAGAATACTATTGTCTTTATAAGATGTTTCAAATCTATTTGTGATAAAGTATGCAAAGGCGATAGATGCCAATGTAAGCTTTAATGCGACAACAATATTAAAGAATGTATAGAGATTCGCATTAGAGAAAAACAATAATAATAGGTTAAATGGTGAAGATAAATAATAGCTAAATACAGCTATATTTGATCCACCTAGAGTTTTTCCAAAGCTATAAGTAATTGAGTTCTTTCCTGCAATAACATCTTTTAGATAAGAGAAGAAATCAATATACTGAATATTTGCATCCATTACAGCTAATGTTTTAGTGCCAAATGGTGCAAATCCATTTAATGCATAAATACATAAAATAATGAGTAAAGTAATAAGTCCGGATAGAAATATAATTTTACTTTTTTCTTTTTTATTCATAAGAACCCCCTTGAATTCAAACACAATAATTATAATATATCCTACTATATAATTCGATGTGATAGTTATGATATTACATGAAAGGTATATGTATCAAATTATTTTCTGAAATTCTCTGTTTTTTTTGATGTATACACTTAAATAGAATATAATGATTACGTATGTGACTAAAAAACAAATAAGGAGATTTTTATGAAAAAAGATAAAGATATTTTTGATAGAATTATGGAGTGGAAGATCCTAAGTATCTTTAACCCATTTTATAAGAAATATAAAGAAGTATTATTGTATTTATTTTTTGGAGGTCTAACAACAGTTATTAGTATTGGTTCTTATGCCTTTTTTGATATCAGTATGCATATGGATCCAATGATTGCGAATATCTTCTCTTGGATACTTGCAGTATTATTTGCCTATGTGACAAATCGTATCTGGGTATTTGATAGTAATGCGGAAGGTATGAAGGGGATTATTCAGGAAATGGTTTCTTTCTTTGGAGGACGTGTTGCCACTCTATTAATGGAAGAAGTTATTTTATATGTAGGTATTAATTTGTTAAGTATGAATAGTATTGGTGTGAAGGTTGCAGCACAGATTCTTGTGCTTGTTGGGAACTATTTAATTAGTAAATTGTTTGTATTTAAGAGCTAATAATACATAAATTCACAGAAATTACACATAGATAGCGCTTGTAATAAGGTATAATAACGGCAATGAAGTGAATTATAGACTATTTTGTGGTATAGTAATTTATGTATGAACTAAAAAATAAGGATGTGAAAAAAAGATGTATAAAAGGAAATTAAGAGGATGGGCGAAGCATTTAGATTTCTTAATTGCGGACCTTATCTGTCTACAGTTAGCTATATTTCTAGCTTACTACATGCGTCATGGAATACTTGATATATATACAAGATCATTGTATGTCAATATTGCGATAGTCATGACACTATTAGATATGTTAATTATTATATTCTTTAATATTTTAAAGAATATTTTGAAGCGTAATAATATTACAGAAATGATTAAAGTAATAGAGAAATCATTATTATTAATGGTTGTTTCTACTGCTTATATTTTCTATGCGCAAAAAGATGATGTATCACGTTTAACTTTAGGTTTTACATGTGTATTCGATGCAATATTTACTTATATTGTACATTGTGTTATGAAACCAATTGTAAGACGTAGAAGAAAGAATAATAAAAAGTCTCTTATCGTGATTACAGAGTCTGAATTTATTGATTCTATTACAGAAAATAAGAAAACATTTGGTTTGGATGAATACCAGAGTGTTGGTTTTGCGGTTCTAGATAAGAATATGGAAGGTCAGAAATCAAATGGCTGGTCTATTGTGGCGTCTCAGGATACTGTCATAGATTATGTATTAAGACAGTGGATGGATGAAGCTTTAGTGATTCTTCCTAGGGAAGATGTATTCTCTACTTCTTTAGTGAAGGATTTAGCTGAAATGGGACTCGCTGTTCATGTAGAAATCAGTGAATATAACTCATTAAAAGGATATCGCAAACAGTTTGAAAGAATGGGTGAAAACCAGGTATTAACTGTCAGCATGAACTCTATTAATGAATATGACTGGATTGCCAAGAGAATCCTAGATATTCTTGGTGGTTTAGTAGGATGTTTCATTACTCTTATTTTGACTATCTTCTTAGGCCCAGCTATCTTTATTGCCTCTCCAGGACCAATCTTCTTTAAACAGAAGAGAGTTGGTAGAAATGGTAAAGTGTTCAATATGTATAAGTTTAGAAGTATGTATATGGACGCTGAAGAGCGTAAGAAAGAGCTTATGGCTCAAAATAGAGTTAAAGATGGTATGATGTTCAAACTTGAATATGATCCTCGTATTATTGGTTGTAAAAAGAAAGCCGATGGTACTATTAAGAAGGGTGTTGGTAATTTCATTAGAGACTGGTCTTTAGATGAATTCCCTCAGTTCTTTAATGTATTAAAAGGAGATATGAGTTTAGTAGGTACTAGACCCCCTACTCTTGATGAATGGAATAAATATGAACTACGTCATAGAGCACGTCTTGCATTTAAGCCAGGTATTACAGGTTTATGGCAGGTAAGTGGTAGAAGTAATATCACTGACTTTGAAGAAATCGCAAGATTAGATAAAGAATATATCAAGAACTGGAGATTCAGTCATGATATTCAGATTCTATTGAAGACAGTACAGGTTGTTTTCAAAAAAGAAGGATCAATGTAAAGGAGTTATGAATATGCCATCAGTAAAGATTATTATTGCGACACATAAGAAGTATCGTATGCCTGATGATGAGATGTATATTCCTGTACAGGTTGGTGCAGAAGGTAAGGATGATCTTGGATATACACGTGATAATACAGGTGATAATATTTCTAATTTAAATTCACAGTATTGTGAATTAACAGGATTATATTGGGCTTGGAAGAACCTAGATGCAGATTATGTAGGTTTAGCCCATTATCGTAGGCATTTTAGATTAAAGAAAAAGACAAAGGATCCTTTTGATTGTGTACTTACTTCTAAAGAAGCAGAAGAACTATTAAAGGATAACGATATCTTAGTGACTAAGAGACGTAATTATTATATTGAAACAATTTATGATCATTATGTTCATACGCTTTATCCTGAACCATTAGATGAAACAAGAAAGATTATTGAAGAGAAGTGTCCAGAATATTTACCAGCTTTTGATAAGCATATGAAAGGTAAAACAATGCATGCTTTTAATATGTTTGTGATGAAGAAAGAATATTTTGATGCTTATTGTGAATGGTTATTTGATATTCTATTTGAACTCACTAAAAGATTTGAAGGTACTGAATATAATAGCTTCCATGCACGTTATCCAGGTAGAATTAGTGAAGTACTATTAGATGTTTGGATGAATGAGAACGGTTATGCCTACAAAGAAGTTCCATTTGTATATATGGAAAAGATCAATATGTTTAAAAAGGGAATGGGATTCTTAAAGGCTAAGTTCTTACATAAGAAGTATGGGGAGAGTTTTTAATGAATTTATTTAAGAAAATAGTAACACTTGTACTTGCAATGAGTTTGATGACAGGCTGTTCTTTGACTAATAATGCGGATTCACAAAAAGTATTTAATTTTGCGGATTCTGGTTATGTGACATCTTTAGATGCATCAAAGGCTATTGATGAAACATCTACAAATGTGATTCAGGCATTTGGTGATGGTTTATATGCCTATAATGTGAAGAGTAAGCTTAAGCCAGCTATTGCGAAGAGTAAAGAAGTGAGTGAGGATGGCAAAACATATACTTTTGAAATCAGAAAGAACGTGAAGTGGTCCAATGGTGATCCTGTGACTGCAGAAGACTTTGTATATGCATGGAAGAGAGCCTTATTTATGCGTTCTGAAGCATCTAAGTTATTAACATCTTATGGTGCAGCCATTGCAGGTGCTGATGATATTTATAAAGGTTTAAAACCTGCAGATACTTTAGGTGTTTATGTAAAGAATAAGAAATTGGTTGTACATCTTCAATATAAGACAACACGTTTTATGGATTTAGTGACTCAGCCAGTCTTCTTCCCATTAAATCAGAAGTTTGTGGAAGAACAGGGAGACAAGTATGCGACTTCTCCTAAGACATTATTATCATGTGGGACATATAAAGTATCTTCTATTTCTAAAGATAAGGTTGTATTAAAGAAGAATAAGAGATGTTATTTCGCAAAGAAATCGAATATTGATCAGGTTAATATGCTTTTTGGAATCAGTAATGATGAGAAAATCAAATTGTTTGATGAAGGCAAGATTGATTTTGCATCAGTAACTGGTGAAAAAGCGAAGAAGTATGATGAAAAAGATTCAAGTACTGCAGATAATGATAGTGTTATGTGGGATTTAGTACCTAACTTCAAAGATCAGTATTTATCAGACTTAAGAGTACGTGAAGCAATGTCTTCATTACTAAAAAGAAATAAATATAATAAAAATGTATTGAATGACGGAACTCAGAAGGCTGAAGGTTTACTTCCTATGGGAATCTGTTTCAACTCACAGAAGCAGTTTATGAGAGATGCTTGTAAATATAAATTGAAGTATAAGAAGAAAGATGCAAAGAAGTCCTTAAAGAAGCTTCTTAAAGAATATAAGTTAAAGAAATTTACATTTACTTTAACTTATACTAAAGACTATCCACAGGCTAAGCTTATTGCGAGAGAAATTAAAAAAGACCTTGAATCAACAAAACAATTCAAGGTGTACTTAAAAGAAGTCAACACAGTGGATTATGAACAGGCAGAATTATCTTTATTACGTATTAAAGGTACATGTAATGATGCCTATGATTATTTAGCCCCTCTTGCAGTCAATAACCAGGGTATTAATCATTATGCAAGTAATGAATTTAATAACTTCTTTACAACTGCAACCAACGCACAAAGTCAGGATGAACGTTATTATGCATTCCTAAATGCAGAAAGAGTCGCAATGCGTGATTATGCATTCATTCCTGTTATTCATCAGGGACAGAGATACGTAATTAATGTGAGTGTCACTGGTCTTATTTGTAACTTTAGTGGCGCACCATATAGCTTTAGATATATGAGCATGCATTAATTGAGGGGGTATTCAATGATCAATAAAGTAAAGACATTTATACAAAAGTTAACGACAACACAAATGGGTTTAGTCGTATTAGCTATTTATTATTTTACATTGTTTTTAGATATCACTACTTTAAGCTATAGTTTTTCTAAGGCAGCCACTTTATGTAAGCTGTTGAGATATGTTTGTTATGTGTATTTCTTGTTTGTAATATACAAAAAATTAAGAACTTTAGACTTAAAGAGTTATATAAACAAAATTAAAAATTTTGATAAGAAACAGTATTTTGTGGTAGGTGTTGTAATACTCGCATTATTCAGTATTGTAATGAACTTATTACTTACTAAAAACAAAGCTTGGGTTTTCTTATTATTTACACTTATTTATGCAAGCTGTTTTGATTTTGAAGACGTATTAAATACAATCTTCTCTGCACAGTTTATTTCATTAATTCTTATTACGACATTAAGTTCATTTGGACTTATGCATGATTATGTTAATATGAGAGCTGATGGGACAATGAGACATTCTTTAGGATTTGGTTATCCTACTTATTTATCTCAGTTTCTCTTATTTATGATTCTCTATTATTCATATAAGAAGAACTTTAAGATTAGTCCTGAAAAGCTAGGCTTATATCAGCTTCTTATTGTATTTTCTTATTTCTTAACTGATTCCAGAACAGAAATGTTGATATCAGAATGTATTCTTATTGGTATCTTTATGAATTCTGTAGGTATTCTTGATAAATTTAAGAATGTAGTAGAGTTCTTTAAAAAAGCCTATGCGACATGCTTTCCATTATTCCCAATTGGAAGCTATATTCTTGTGATGTTATATGGATTCATCTTCAATACAATGAATGTGAATAGTATTATCTTCAAGATTGCACAGAAATTCAATCATATATTTTCAAATAGACTTTATCAGACATTCTATGATTTTAAACGTTATGGTTTAAGCTTATTTGGTTCAAATATTGATTTGGTCGGTTATTTCCTAACTAAAGAGAATGAGGGAACTATTATTAGAAGTAACTTTATTGATAATGAATATATGAGAATCTTATTTGAAAATGGATGGATCTTCTTTATCGCATTCTTTGCGATTATTTCAATAGTGATCTGGCATCTTTATAAAACTAAGAAAGACAGGTTACTATTTATTTCATTTGTGATTACAACATCTAGTTTAATAAATCCTAGATTATTTACTATCACAGTTTCAGTTATCAGTTTTATGATTATACCAGTATTAAATGATTTACTATTTAACCAAGGAGGACACTTAGATGAGTAAATATGATTATCTAGTAGTAGGATCAGGTCTTTATGGTGCAATCTTTGCGCATGAAGCCAATAAGAGAGGAAAGAAGGTTCTTGTCATTGATAAGAGACCTAATATTGCCGGAAACATCTATACAGAAGAAGTAGAAGGCATCAATGTACATAAGTATGGTGCCCATATCTTCCATACAAATAATAAGGAAGTATGGCAGTATATTACTCAGTTTGCAGAGTTCAATAGATTTACTAACTCACCAGTTGCAAACTATAAGGGAGAACTTTATTCTCTTCCATTCAACATGTACACATTCAACAAGATGTGGGGAGTAGTGACTCCTGAAGAAGCAGCTGCCAAGATTGAAGAACAGAGACAGGAAATCAAGGGAGAACCAAAGAACCTTGAAGAACAGGCTATTTCATTAGTTGGTAGAGATATCTATGAAAAGCTCATTAAAGGCTATACAGAAAAACAATGGGGAAGACCATGTAATGAACTTCCATCATTCATCATCAAGAGATTACCAGTAAGACTTACTTTTGATAATAACTACTTCAATGCGTTATATCAGGGTATTCCAATGGGTGGATATACAAAGATGGTAGAAAACATGCTTGAAGGTATTGAAGTAAGATTAAATACAGATTATCTAGAAAACAAGGAAGAATTAGATAGTTTAACAGATAAGGTTGTTTATACAGGACCTATCGATGCATACTTCAACTATAAGCTAGGAACACTAGAATACAGATCAGTCAGATTTGAAACAGAAGTATTAGATAAGCCAAATTTCCAGGGAAATGCAGCAGTAAACTATACAGATGCAGAAACACCTTGGACAAGAATCATTGAACATAAGTGGTTTGAGTTCGGTACACAGCCAAAGACTGTCATCAGTAGAGAATACAGCTCTGAATGGAAGCTAGGAGATGAACCATACTATCCAGTCAATGATGAAAAGAATGGTGCCTTATATGCAGAATATAAGAAGCTAGGTGAAGCAGAAACTAAAGTCATCTTTGGTGGAAGACTTGGAGAATATAAGTATTATGATATGGATGCAGTTATCGCAGCTGCATTAGACAGAGTTAAAAAGGAATTTAATTAATCATTAAGGCAAAGATTTTAGATCTTTGCCTTAATACAAATGGAGGCTTATTATGAAGAGTGTATTGATTATTGGAATGACACCTAATCCTGGTGGCATAGAAAGCTTTTTAATGACATACTTTAGAAAATTAAAAGACACCTTTAAAATAGATTTCCTTACTACATTTGAGACATGTGCTTACAGTCAGGAGATTCTAGATAATAATTCTAGAATTTATACAATTAAATCAAGTCAGTTTAAACAAGCTAAAGAATTTAAACAGGAATTGACTTATTTCTTTCAACATCATCATTATGATATCATCTGGTTTAATGCCTGTGATTTAGGTAATTTTGGTTTGTTGAAATATGCACAGTTATGTTCTCCTGAAAAAGTGATTGTACATGCACACAATAATGATTTCATGATGAAAGGTAAGAAAGCACTCTTCTATAAGTTTATGCATTATAAGAATAAAAAGAAAGTAAAACAGTATGCCACTGATTACTGGGCTTGCTCAGAACTTGCGGGAGAATTTTTCTTTGAAGATGATGTAAGACAAAGTTCTCGTTATCATGTCATTAATAATGCGATAGATACAGATCGTTTTAAATATGATAGAGAGATCAGAGCAGCTTATCGTAAAGATCTCCACGCTGAAGATAAGATTGTCGTAATGAATACTGCAAGATTCACTTATCAAAAGAACCAGTTATTCCTTATTGATATCTTTGAAGAGTTAAAGAATAGGGATGATCGTTTTGAACTCGTATTAGTAGGTGATGGTGAATTAAGAGGTGAACTTGAACAGAAGATTTCTGACTTAAATCTTACTGATAGTGTACAGCTATTAGGTTTACGTAGCGATATTCCAGAATTACTATCAGTGGCTGATATATTCCTCTTCCCTTCTCGTTTTGAAGGATTTGGTATATCATTATTAGAAGCTCAGGCTTCTGGACTGTTATCCTTTACTTCCAAGACAGTTGTCCCAGAAAGTGTAGGGATTACAGATTTACTTACATATATTTCATTAGATGAATCTCCTGTAGAATGGGCAGATATGATTTATAGTCAATTCACTTCAAGAGACATTGATAGAAATAAATATACGGATATTATCAAAGAACAAGGATTTGATATCGATACAGAAGCAAAGAGATTAAAATCCTACTTAGATGATTAAAGAAAGGAAAACAGTTATGAAAAAATATTATTTACAGGTCACAATTGATTCTAATCTTGATGCCAGTACTAAAGCTGTTCAGGATTGTAATAAGATTCTTCATCAGAATGGTTATGAACCATTTGAAATTAATCTTTATAAATCAGGAAACAAGTATATCAAGAAGGTACATAACTTCTTAGCCTTCAATCACTTAAATAAGATTGATGAAGGTGCATTACTTGTTGTGCCTCATCCTCTTTATGTGAATAAGAAATATATTGATATCTTAGAAAAGGTAAAACAGAAGAAGCATATTAAGCTAGTATTTCTTATTCATGACTTAGATTCATTAAGAAAGCTATTCTTAAATGCTCAGGATGATTTTGAATATATGGATCATAAGATGTATGACATCTCTGACTATATTATTGCGCATAACGATTGTATGATTGACTATTTAGTCACACAGGGAGTAAACAGAGAAAAGATTCATAATCTTCATATCTTTGACTATTTATGTGAATCAAATAATACAATCAAGTTTGATCGTTCAGTAAGTATTGCAGGTAACCTAGATGAAAAGAAGAGTAACTATCTTGCAAAGCTAAAGGATATTAAAGCAGTTCATTTTGATTTATATGGTGTACATTTAAATGAAGATATTCTTGCATCTAATATTACTTATCATGGTGCTTTCCCACCTGATGAAATCAATAACCAGTTATATAGTGGTTTTGGTTTAGTATGGGATGGAAGTTCTATTGAAAAATGTGATGGTAATACAGGAGAGTACTTAAAATATAATAACCCTCATAAATTATCTTTATATCTAGTATCTGGTATTCCAGTAGTGATCTGGAAGGAAGCTGCAGAAGCTAAATTTGTAGAAGAACATGGCTTAGGTATCACAGTCAACTCTTTAGATGAACTTGGAGAAAAATTTGCAAGTCTAAGTGAAGAAGAATACTTCGAAATGGTTAAAAATGTCGCAGTTGTTTCTAATAGACTTAAAAATGGATATTACCTAACTCAGGCAATCAAAGAAATTGAAGAGGCTTAAAGCCTCTTTTTCTTCTTTAACTCTTATTATTTTTGATTTATAATAGTTGCGGTTTGTAACAAGGAAAGAGAGGTCTTGTATGAAAAAACAGAAATCACTTAAGTTGAATTTCATTATGAATGCATTACTTACAATGTCTTCATTCATATTCCCACTTATTACATTCCCATATGTATCGAGAGTATTAGGACCTACAGGAACAGGTCAGGTTAACTTTGCGACATCATTGATTACTTATTTCTCAATGTTTGCGCAGTTAGGTATTCCGACATATGGTATTAAAGTATGTGCACAGGTAAGAGATGATCATGAAAAACTCACAAGAACAACACAAGAATTATTAATTATAAATCTTGTCATGACTGTAATCTCTTATGTTGCGTTTATTATTGCGTTATTCGCAGTTCCAAAGCTTGCATCTGATAAGATGTTGTATGTGATTACTAGTAGTACTATCCTACTTACTACAATAGGTATGGAATGGCTTTATAAAGCTTTAGAACAGTATACATATATTACTATCCGTTCTATTATCTTCAAGTTTATTGGACTTATCGCAATGTTTATGTTAGTTCGTTCAAAGAACGATTATATTATGTATGCAGGTATTACAGTATTTGCGGCAAGTGCTTCATTTATTCTTAACTTATTAAATGCCCACAAATATATTGGTTTAAAACCAGTTGGACATTATAATTTCAAGAGACATTTCAAGCCAGTCGCTATCTTCTTTGCGATGAGCTGTGCAACTACAATCTATACTAATCTAGATTCAGTTATGTTAGGTTTTATGGCTACTAATGCAGATGTTGGTTACTATGGTGCAGCTGTTAAGATTAAGAATATTTTAGTATCTATCGTTACTTCACTAGGTACTGTATTACTTCCTAGAGCGGCTTATTATATTGAACACCAGCAAATGGATGAATTTAAGAAACTAAGCAGAAAAGCATTAAATTTCGTATTCATCATTGCATCACCAATGATGGTCTATTTCATTCTCTTCGCAAAACAGGGTATCTTCTTTTTATCAGGTGATGCCTTTGCGCCAGCAGTTGTACCTATGCAGCTTATCATGCCTACCCTACTCCTTATTGGTATTACAAATATCTTGGGTATTCAGATTCTTGTACCATTAGGATATGAAAAAGCTGTACTCGTATCTGAAATAGTTGGTGCAGTGATTGACTTAGTGGTTAATGCATTATTGATTCCAGTATATCAATCAAGTGGTGCTGCAATTGGTACATTACTTGCAGAATTTGCGGTTATGGTCGTACAGTGTATTGCGTTAAAGAATGAAATCAAAACAGCCTTTAGTGATATTAAATACTTAAAGATTATTCTTGCGATTATTCTTGCATCACTTGCATCATATTGGGTAACAGCACTTAATCTTCATGTATTTATTACACTCGTTATTTCAGCTATTTTCTTCTTTGGTGTATATGGTCTTGTACTTATCATCACAAAAGAAAAGCTTGTCATCGAAATATTGACACAAATCTTTAGTAAGTTAAAACATAAAAGCGCATAATCTGCGCTTTTTGACTTATAAAACAATAAAGGGTATACTTTTATTATAATGACTAATGAATATGAATGATGTAAAATAATTATATTCATATGAAGGAGGAAAACAGAAATATGCCTGATAAACAGAGAATCGGTATTTTAGGAGCAGGTACTTGGGGTATGGCTCTTGCAAGAATGCTGGCTAATTGTGATAAGGAAGTAACAGTATGGTCTGCCCTTCCACAGGAAGTGGAACAGTTAAGCACAACACATACACATCCAAAACTTCCTGGTGTTGATTTTCCTGAATCTATTCGTTATACAACAGATATAGAAGAAGCATGTACTAATCAGAATATTATTATGTTTGCGGTACCTTCTGTATTTGTAAGAAGCACAGCTGAAAAGGCTAAACCTTACATTAAAGACAATCAGATTATTGTGGATGTTGCGAAAGGTATTGAAGCAGATACATTCATGACTTTAACTGAAGTTATTGAAGATGTACTTGATAATGACACACTACATCTTGTTGCATTATCTGGTCCTACTCATGCAGAAGAAGTGGCGAGAGGATTACCTACTGCCATTGTATCAGCATGTAAGAATCTAGATGCAGCTAAATATGTACAGAAGTTCTTTAGTAGTCCATTTATGCGTGTGTATACAAATAACGATGTAAAAGGAATTGAAATCTGTGGTGCATTAAAGAATATTATTGCGTTAGCTGCTGGTATTTCTGGAGGCTTAGGTTATGGTGATAATGCCCGTGCAGCTTTAATCACAAGAGGTCTTGCAGAAATGGAGAGACTTGGTGGTAGAATTGGCTGTACACCACATACATTTAGTGGATTAACTGGTATGGGTGACTTGATTGTGACTTGTACAAGTGAATTCAGTAGAAACAACCAGGCAGGTCATTTGATTGGTGAAGGTAAGACACCAGCAGAGGCAGTTAAGGAAGTAGGAATGGTTGTAGAAGGTATTAATGCATTGCCAGCAGCTGTTCAGCTTGCAGAAACTTATAAAGTGGATATGCCTATTGTAATGACTGTCAATAAAATCGTTAATGAAGGCTTGAATCCAAAAGATGCAGTGAATGCATTATTACAGAGAGATTTAAAATCAGAAACACCTCTTCCATCTATTAATGATGTATTTGAAGAGTCAGTATTAAGAAAGACGAGGAAAAGTGGAATGAAGAGAGTTATTACTTATGGGACTTTTGACTTATTACATTATGGTCATATTAACCTATTAAGAAGAGCTAAAGAATTAGGTGATTACTTAATCGTTGGTTTATCAACAGATGAATTCAACTGGAATGAAAAACAGAAGAAGTGTTACTTTACTTATGAACAGAGAAAACAGTTACTAGAATCAGTTAGATATGTAGATTTAGTTATTCCTGAATGTGCATGGGATCAGAAACGTAAAGATGTTCATGAATATCATGTTGATACATTTGTTATGGGAGATGACTGGAAAGGTCAGTTTGACTTCTTAGAAGAAGAAGGTGCAGAAGTAGTATACTTACCTAGAACTCCTGAAATCAGTACAACTAGAATCAAAAAAGACTTGAATAAATAGTCATATTTTACTCGTTTATGAAGATGATATGTAATTTTTGTGTAATTATCACCTTAAAGGTTTTCATTTTTTCATTTACGAGTATAATGACGAATGAACCCGAATTATAGGAGGTAGTTATGAAGTTTATTACATCACGTGCCTTGGTCCTAGGTATCCAGGCTGTTGTATCTGCGGTGCTTGCATTCTTCGTAGTTAAGATTGGAATCTTACCTACAAAGTATTTAATGGCAGCATTCGCAGTATTAGTAGTATTATGGCTATTGATGTTCTTATTATCAAAGCCATCAAAGAAGAAAAAAGTTGCAAGACCTTTAATTGGTAAAATAGTGTCTCTTTTATTAAGTATCGCAATGGTATTTGGTACTAGTAAGATTATCAAAGGTGATTCATTCCTTTCATCTCTTACTAATGTAGGTACTGAAACAACTACTTATTCTTTAGTAGTATTAAAAAGCAGTGGTTATAAGAATGTTTCTTCATTAAAAGGAAAAACAATCGATTACTACGCAAACGATAAAAAGAAAGCGATGCAGGTAAAAGACAAATTACAGAAGCAGATTAGCTTCCATGGTAATGGTGAAGAAGATAATGCGAAGCTTGCATCAGACTTATATAGTGGTGATTGTGATGCAATCCTATTAAATGAAAGTTATCGTGAAATGATCAAAGAAACTTATAGTAACTTTGAATCAAAGACTAAAGTATTATGGCAGGAAAAGATTGTAGAAGAAGTAGAAAATACTGCTTCTGATGTTAATGTAACTAAGAAGCCATTCGTATGTTATATTAGTGGTGTTGACTCTCGTGGTGGTGTAAATGAAAACAGCCGTTCAGACGTTAACCTATTAGTGACTATTAATCCAAACAATGGTCAGATGTTAATGACAAGTATTCCTAGAGACTATTATGTAAAACTTGCAAACTGTGGTAAGAAAGATAAATTAACTCATTCTGCTTTATATGGTGGAACAGAAAACAGTATAAAGACTATTGAAGATTTCTTAGACATCAACATTGATTTCTATGCAAGAGTTGATTTCCAGTCAGTTATCCAGTTAGTTGATGCGTTAGGTGGTATTGATATTTATTCTGATAAGGCATTTATTCCTTATACAGACCATGGTATTAAGATTCCTAAGGGCAATGTACATATGGATGGACGTATGGCCCTTGCATTCGCAAGAGAACGTTATACATACCAGTCTGGTGACCAGCATAGAACTGAAAACCAGCAGGCAGTATTACAGGCTATTATCAAGAAAGCAGTATCTCCAAAGATCTTAACTAACTATAGTGAAATCTTAGATTCTATCAAAGATACATTTACAACTAATATGCCATCTTCAAGTATCAGAGCTTTAGTTAATAAGCAGTTAGATGACAACATTAAATGGGATTTCCAGAAATCATTCCTTAAGGGTGAAGGTGTGATGCAGACTGGTGGTTACTCAATGCCTAAGACTAGGTTGTGGTATAGTATCCCAGATGAAGACAGTATTGAATTAAATTCTAAATACATCAACGCTATGTGTGATGGTAAGAAGATTGATACTGAAAAGAAAATCTTTGATGTAGAAAAAGCTGAAAAAGAAGCTAAAGAAGCAGAAAAGAAAACAAACTAATTAAGTGACGAGGGTTGTATAGACCCTCGTTTTATTATAGAGATTATGGTATTATTGAAGAGACGAAAGAAGGACATCAATATGAAATATGATTATCTAGTAGTAGGATCAGGTCTTTATGGCGCAATCTTTGCGCATGAAGCCAATAAGAGAGGAAAGAAGGTTCTTGTCATTGATAAGAGACCTAATATTGCCGGAAACATCTATACAGAAGAAGTAGAAGGCATCAATGTACATAAGTATGGTGCCCATATCTTCCATACAAATAATAAGGAAGTATGGCAGTATATTACTCAGTTTGCAGAGTTCAATAGATTTACTAACTCACCAGTTGCAAACTATAAGGGAGAACTTTATTCTCTTCCATTCAACATGTACACATTCAACAAGATGTGGGGAGTAGTGACTCCTGAAGAAGCAGCTGCCAAGATTGAAGAACAGAGACAGGAAATCAAGGGAGAACCAAAGAACCTTGAAGAACAGGCTATTTCATTAGTTGGTAGAGATATCTATGAAAAGCTCATTAAAGGCTATACAGAAAAACAATGGGGAAGACCATGTAATGAACTTCCATCATTCATCATCAAGAGATTACCAGTAAGACTTACTTTTGATAATAACTACTTCAATGCGTTATATCAGGGTATTCCAATGGGTGGATATACAAAGATGGTAGAAAACATGCTTGAAGGTATTGAAGTAAGATTAAATACAGATTATCTAGAAAACAAGGAAGAATTAGATAGTTTAACAGATAAGGTTGTTTATACAGGACCTATCGATGCATACTTCAACTATAAGCTAGGAACACTAGAATACAGATCAGTCAGATTTGAAACAGAAGTATTAGATAAGCCAAATTTCCAGGGAAATGCAGCAGTAAACTATACAGATGCAGAAACACCTTGGACAAGAATCATTGAACATAAGTGGTTTGAGTTCGGTACACAGCCAAAGACTGTCATCAGTAGAGAATACAGCTCTGAATGGAAGCTAGGAGATGAACCATACTATCCAGTCAATGATGAAAAGAATGGTGCCTTATATGCAGAATATAAGAAGCTAGGTGAAGCAGAAACTAAAGTCATCTTTGGTGGAAGACTTGGAGAATATAAGTATTATGATATGGATGCAGTTATTGCAGCTGCACTAGCTAAAGTAAAAGAGGTATTTGAATAATGAAGAATTTAATATCTATTATTATTCCTGTATATCGTGGAAATCCTGTTTATTTCAATAAGACAATCGAAAGCTGTTTGAATCAGACTTATCAAAATGTAGAAGTGATTATTATTGATAATGGATGTAATGATGCGTTGCAGGATACTTTAAGTGAATTAAATAATAAAGATAATGTGACAGTTGTAAAGAATTCTAAGAGCGGTGTATGTTCTGGTAGAAACTTAGGTGTAAAAACAGCTAAGGGAGACTATATCATGTTCTTAGATGCAGATGACTGGATTGAAAGTAATGCCTGTGAAATACTATTAAATCATGCAGTAGAAGCAGAGGCAGATTGTGTGATTTGTAATTATAGTAGAGACTATAGTGATCATAGTGAAAAGATGCTTCACTATATAAGAGATACAATGTATAAGGATTGGAAGGATTATTTAAAGGATCTATTAAATGTACAGGCAGGTGTAGGATTCTGTTGGGGTAAACTCATTAAAACTTCTACTATTGAAAATGTATTATTAAATGAAGAATTAAGCTTAGCTGAAGATGCAGAATATTGTGCACGTGCCTCACAGAACTGGAGTGTTATTGTAGGTGATGAACATCCTTTAGTTCATTATATATTCAATGATCAATCTGCAGTACGTAAGTTCGATACAGCTTATGCAGATAAGTTCCTCTTATCTATGAAAGCAGTAGAAGAAGACTTAAAAGATGTCATGGCAGAAGATAAGAATATAGAAACATTATTCTATAACTTTGTAAGTTATCATGTATTACTTATTCTAGTGAATTATTGTGCACATCCACAAAATAAAGATCAAGCGATGTCTTCTTTAAATACATTAATGAAGAATGATTTATTTAAACGTGCTATAAAGAACTCTAACTATAATGGTATGTCTATGACACGTAAAGTACCATTATGGTTCTTAAAACATAAGATGAATAGATTCGCATTACTTGTAGGACAAGTAAGACAGAAACAGTTTTCTAAGAGTAAATAAGGAGTAAGTTATGAAAGTACTAGTATTTGGAATTACAGATAATCCAGGTGGTATGGAAGCAGTTATTATGAATTACTATCGCCATCTAGATCGTACACATGTACAATTTGATTTCTTATGTAATACAGAAATAGTCGCTCATGAACAAGAGATATTAAGCTTAGGTGGTACTATTTACCGTATTCCTGCAAGAAGTAAGGATAGAAAAGCATTCTCTGAAGCTTTAGAAAACTTCTTTAAGACGCATGCTTCTGAATATAAAGCTATCTGGTTTAATACATGTTCTCTTGCGAATATTGATTATCTTAAGAAGGCTAAACAGTATGGTATCCCTACACGCATTATTCATTGTCATAATGCGGCTAATGGAGATAGTTTTTTAAGAGGATGTTTACATAAGTTTAATAGAACACAGATTAGAAAATATGCAACAGATTTCTGGACATGTTCAGAAGATGCCAATGAATGGTTCTTTGGTAAGAACGCGGTATTACCTAACTATAAATTGATTAACAATGCGGTAGATGTGAACTTCTTTAAACCAAATGAAGAAATCAGACAATCTATAAGAGAAGAACTTCATGCAGGAGATAAGATTGTATTAGGTCATACAGGAAGATTCCATTTCCAGAAGAATCATCCATATCTATTAAAGGTATTTAATGCGTTGGATCATAGATATCCTGGTAAGTATATGTTGATACTTATTGGAGATGGTGAAGATAAAGAAGCATTAAAGAACCAGGTAAAAGAATATGGTATTGAAGAAGATGTAAAGTTCTTAGGTATCAAGAGTAATGTGAGTGATTATATCCAGGCAATGGATCAATACATCTTCCCTTCTCGTTTTGAAGGGCTAAGTGTCGCATTATTAGAAGCAGAAGCCAATGGCCTACCATGTATGATCTCTGATACTATTTCTCGTGCCTCTATTGTGAATGATAATGTGAAGATGCTTCCTATTACAGATGAAGCAATCACCCAGTGGGTAATTGCGATTGAAGAAGCATCTCATCAATCTAAACATTTCAATATCGAAGCATTTGAAAAACGTAATCTAGAAATAAATACAGAAGCTAAGAAGATGCAGGATTTCTTCTTATCACTATAAACCTTCGTGAGAAGGTTTTTTTAATGTCTAAATATATTTTTTTATACCTATATATGTCATTTTATGTCACGTTGGATGATTCTTTGTGTGAAATTATGTTAAAATATTTTCATACTATATAAGAGGAAGGGAGATATATATGAACAAAAAGTTGATTACAAGTTTTGTAAGTGCAGCGCTTCTTTGTTCGATGGGCATGTCTGGTGTAAGCGCAGTTACTCCAGTCCCAACTATGCACAACAACAATCAAGTCACTGCAGCATCATTGAGTCGTTCTATAGCTGATTATAAGAAGATTGAAGGCATTAACAATCAGACTGTATTAGGCGCAGATTTTACTCATTACCAGCAGGATTTGGAATGGGGTAAAACGTACTACAATTACAAGAGCGTCAAAATTGATAATCTATTTAAGTTTGTACAGGGACAGGGAATTAATACGATTTCTGTCAAGGTTGCAGTTAATCCGGACACATCAAGTGATAAAACTAAATGTTATACACTAGACAGTGCTATCAAAACAATTAAAGCAGCTAAAGAAGCAGGCTTAAAAACAAACATCACATTATTCTATTCTGATGATGTTACTTATGCAAATAGTCAGCAATTACCTGCAGGATGGACTCAGGATAATGCGGTAGAAGAGGCAACAGATTATACTAAGGAAGTACTTGATACTTTAAGTAAGAATGATGCTTTACCTACTATGATGACTATTGGAAATGAAGTGAATTATAATTTCCTTGGTCTAACTGAAGGTGGAGGATGGGATGGCTTTGTCGCAATGGCTACCATCTCTAAACTTATTAATGAAAAAGGTGTTAAAACAGCTTTAAGTTTTGCAGCACCTGATGATGCTGAAGGTATTCAGTATGTGATTGAAAAGCTAGGCTATGCCGGCGTAGACTACAGCTATTTAGGTGTTAATCTTTATGCTGATCGTAATGGTATTAATGATTATGTTAAAACGTTACGTACTACAGTAAAAGAAAAGGCAGCAGATAAGCAATTAATTGTTTCTAACATCAAGTTCCCACGTAAGAATGCTGATGAAACAGCATCTACTGAAACACAAGCAGAAAGCATCTATAACTTATTAAGTGCTTCTATTAGTGATAGTAATGCAGGTGGTTTAATTTATGATGAAGCTGAGTATGTAGGAAGCTGGAATGGTTTCTTTAATGATCAGGGACTTGCACAGACTTCTCTTGCAGTATTTGGTTTTGCACAGGGTTGGAATATTGATATTGATTCATACAGAGATCCTTATGAATATGGTGATGATACTGGTTTAAAGGAAAAGAATGTCACTATTAATAAGATTTCTAATATGTCTGAATCTACAATCAGAGGTGTAGATGTTGGATCATATGTAGCACTTACTAATGCAGGTGTTAAATATTATGATTATGATGGCAAAGAACAGCCATTAATGAAAATCTTAAAGGATAATGGTGTTAACTATATCCGTTTAAGAATCTGGAATGATCCATACAATGAAAAAGGTGAAACATACGGTGGTGGAGATAGCACTGTAGATAATGGATTAAAGATTGGTAAAGAAGCAACTAAGTATGGTATGAAGGTGCTTGTTGACTTCCATTATTCTGATTTCTGGGCAGATCCTGCAAAACAGATTCTACCAAAAGCATGGCAGAAGGATGCTAATGATCCAGATAAGATGTGTGAAAATATCCATGACTTCACTAAAGATACTTTACAGAAATTTAAAGATGCAGGTGTTGATGTAGGTATGGTACAGGTTGGTAATAAAATTACCAAAGGTATGGCTGGTATTCATAATAAAGACAGTAATAATTCTGTTTGGAAAAATGAATCTCAGTATTCTGTATTAGACCGTTATTTAAATGCAGGTTCTAAAGCAGTACGTGAAATTCTTCCAGATGCTTTAGTTACATTACATATTGAAACACCTAATCGTCAAATCTATTCTATGATCATGGATGCATGGGAAAAAGGAAATGTAGACTATGATGTTTTAGGTTCTTCTTATTACCCATTCTGGTGGAATACACCTGATATGTTGAGGGATGTACAGACTCTTGCAAAAGAAAGAGGAAAGCTATTTGCGGTTATGGAAACTGCATGGGTTAACAGCTATGAAGATGGTGATGGTACACCAAACTCTATCGGTTCTGATTATGGACTTTATCAGTATGAAATTGGTCCTCAGGGTCAGGTAGATGAATTAACTGATATGTATAAGGTTCTTACTGAACAGGATAACGGTTTAGGTGGCTTCTATTGGGAACCAGGATGGATTCCAGTGAAAGCTGGATGGACTAACTGGAAGTACAATAAAGAAGTCGCTGATAAGTATGGTACTGGATGGGCTTCTAAGGGTGCTGTAGGTTATGCTCCAGACGATGAGATGTATTATAATGGTCAGCCTTCATGGGGTGGATCAAGCTGGGATAACGCAACATTATTTGATATCCAGGGTAATGCACTACAGTCATTAAAGTTTTATAAAGATACAGTGTCTTTAGGTAAGGTTCAGACTACAAGAATCAATATCGTGAATAAAGAAAAAGAAGTTCTTAAGACTGAATATGTAAATGTAAATGTTGGTGATACAAAGACAATTACACTTCCAAAAGTTTATGATTATTATGCACCAAAAGGTAACTATAACTACATAGTAAAAGGTGATACTGATGGGGTTAAGACAGTTACAGTCACTTATAATCATTCTACAGAAGCTAATTTAGTTGAAGTAGATGGTGAATTATACTTAATGCAGGATGATGAAGTTTTACACGAAACAACTCTTGCACAGGTAAACAAAAAAGGTACTTGGTATTATGTGGAAGATGGTAAAGTCAACAAAGATTTCAATGGCTTATTCCAGTATGGTAATGACTGGTACTATATTGAAAAAGGTGCAGTTAATTCTGATTATACAGGACTAGCTCAGTATAATGATCAGTGGTTTTATATTGAAAAAGGTAAGCTTAACTGGGATTATACAGGCCTTGCACAGTACAATAATTATTGGTTCTATGTAGAAAAGGGACGTTTAAACTGGAACTATTCAGGTATTGTAGAATACAATAATCAGTGGTTCTATGTTCAAAAAGGTCGTTTAAACTGGAACTATTCCGGATTAGGTCAGTCTGGAAATGACTGGTATTATATTGTACGTGGACGTGTTAACTGGAATTATACAGGCCTTGCACAGTATAACAATCAGTGATTCTACATTGAAAAAGGTAAGCTTAACTGGAATTATACAGGTCTTGCACAATATAATGATTATTGGTTCTATGTAGAAAAGGGACGTTTAAACTGGAATTATACAGGACTTGTTCAGCGAGGAAATGAATGGTTCTATGTAGAAAACGGACGTTTGAATTGGAATTATACAGGCCTTGCACAGTACAATAATCAGTGGTTCTATATTAGAAAAGGACGCTTAGACTGGTACTATACAGGTCTTGCATATCATGATAATCAGCGTTTCTATATTATTAATGGACGATTAGACTGGAATTATTCAGGTCGTGTTCGTTATAAAGGTAAAAAATATACTGTAAAGAACGGTAGAGTTCTATAACTATAAAATACACTAAAATAAAAGGGGTGGTAACGAATTGATAGTATTTACTACTACCTTGAACGTTACAGCTCTTTTTTATATATCCCAACTCAAAAAGGTTATTCACTATTGTGTGGTGAATAACCTTTTCATATTTCAAACGCACTTACTTTCGGTCCGCCCTTTTGCTATTTCTGAAACTATAATGAGTTATTTACCCATTACAGCCCTTCGTTTACTTAATATTATCAAATAAATTTGTAGAATAAACACCTTCATCAATTAACTTTTTAAATGATTCCTTTACAACAGGTGCATCTTCTTTATAAGTCACACCAAACCATGAATCCTGTACTTCTAATACCTTAACACTTAATTTGTTTTCTCTTAGAAGTTCACCAATAT
>OGZO01000042.1_pt1 | contig 60302 bp, 63 predicted proteins | sample 1576721 | NCBI WGS metagenome assembly OGZO01 (sample SAMEA3541516, study PRJEB24748) | human gut metagenome | biome: human gut; feature: human-associated habitat; material: faeces | place: China | collected 2012 | reverse complement strand
TTACACTGGGAACCGGTGTAGGCGGCGGCATCATTGTAGATGGAAGGATGATCAGCGGAAGTACCGGAGCAGCAGGGGAGATCGGACATATTCATGTAGATGATACAGAGACAGATGTATGTAACTGTGGAAACAAGGGGTGCCTTGAGCAGTTTGCTTCTGCAACCGGTATTACCAGACTTGCAAACAAGAAGCTTGCTTCTACAGACATGGACAGTGTTCTGAGAGGCGGAGAGGTTTCAGCAAAGACAGTATTTGATGCTGTCAAGGCAAGAGACCCTCTGGCTATGGAGGTAGCAGAACAGTTTGGAAAATATCTGGGAGACGCCCTTGCAGCAGTGGCAGGAGTTGTAAATCCGGAAGCCTTTGTTATTGGAGGAGGTGTGTCCAAGGCAGGAGAGGTTCTGATCGATTATATCAGACCTCATTATGAAAAGAGTGTATTCCATGGATCCCGTGAAGCGAAATTTGCACTGGCAACACTGGGAAATGATGCAGGAATCTACGGAGCAGCAAAGCTGGTGCTGGATGCAGTAGCAGCCTCCTCACGCGGCTGGTCATCCAGCTCTGCCTGCAGTGCGGCGGCCATACTGCCCTCCTGCTGCATTGCGCTGGATTCATCGGTAAAGAGCAGGATGCCGTCCTCCGGATAGCTGCGCAGCAGCTGCTTGGCATCGTAGAGCGGCAGCTCCTCCGGGCTGCTGATGTTCAGCGTGCCCTGCAGAGCGTAATACAGACGGGTCGCCTTGGCGTACTCTCCTCCAAGGAACCGCTCCATCTGGCTGGGATATTTTGCCATTGCGGCCTTGAACCAGTAGACGGCATCGGCGGGCGTGCCGCTGCGCATCGCCTGCACGGCCTGTGCGATCTCCTCCTCAGGGGCCTTGCTGCTGTTATCAGCCAGCAGAGATTTGATAGACAGCCAGATTAACAGAAAGACATTTTGGCGGTATCAACTATCGGCAATGTGGAATCATGGGAATTGGGCTATCGAAGCTAATGCAAACAATTTATTCATGATGAAGAATAATATTGTAGATGAATTATCTGCATCATATTATTCTTTCAAACAAATAGATCAAAGTAGTAGTTATAATCAGTATGCAAATCTGAAAATTGTTTATAGTTTTGACTATGGCAAGAAGACATCAAAGTCACCAGATTACAAACATCAAAATAGTGAAAGTGCAATCTTAAAATAAGAAGGCAAAGACATAATCAAATCATTGGTAACATGTTCATGCGAAATGCAAATTAAAAATTACGAATTATGAAAAAAATACCATTTATAATGATTGTAGTTTGGGGAATAGCGGTATTATGTACACTATTCTTGAGTTCATGCAAGCGACCAGAGGTCATAGACAATAGTACTCTTGTAAATAGCGCAAGAAACGTGGCTTTGACCTTTGGTCCTGCGTATGTTCCATTTTTTAAAGAGGCTAACGTATCGGATGTTCAAGTTTTTAAAAAGAAGGATTACGGAGGAGACAGCCGCCCTCAAATAAGAAAACAGATAGGAAGAAAGTTCTATACTGTAACTTTTACATATGATAGTACTGCCGTTAAATTTGATTTTGGATTTGCAGCAAGAGTCAGAATATGGAAAGATACAGGGGAACCATTAGATGTTATATTTGGTAATGGTTGGGGAAGAAATTTTTTCTTTTTAAGTTTTAAGGAACAAACCAATCACTCACCAAATGACTATGAGAAAGTGGCTTCTGACTCTATTGTTAAAGTACCATTGCAAACTGTACATGAACCAGAGAACATTTGGAACTCCAATGCTGACAACAAACAAGACAGCTTATCAACGAGAGACTTTTCATCCCATGGCTTTGTGGAAGACAAGAAGGCTATTACAAAAAGTTTTTAAAGAGTTCAACAAGTTTTGCATGTGACTGAAGCTCTTTTCCAAGTCGTACATCTCTATTGATGGAAGCAAGTTTAAGGCTGTAAATGCTAAGGACAACAACCTTACTCTAAGCAAACTCGATGACCGAATCAGAAAGCCAACGAAGGCTTTTGTGTCGGTTATAATGTGCAAACAGCTGTTGATGCGGAGAGCCAACTGATAGCAGGCTTCCTGGTAAGCAACAGTCCAACAGACCATGGTCAGCTTACAAGCGTAGCATCTGAGGTGAAAGCCGAATATAGGGAAGTAATAAGTTTACACTGCAAGGGATATCTGCTATGTCATTGGCTACTATCTCTACCAGGAAATAGAGGCGGTGGAGTACTATAAGAAATATGTAAGGGAAAGGGAATCCAAGCTTACCATGCTGTATGAGAAGAAAGAAAGATATAAGAAAATTTACGGAATGCAAGCCGCAGTGGTTCTCAACCTCATGCATAAGGGAAAGGACTTGCTGGCTTTTATGAAGTAAATATAAGTGAGTTTTTCCGCCTCACTATGTGTTAGCGAACTCATTTTGAGGCTAATTCTAATCTATAAATAAATACCTAAAAAAAAGAAAGTAAAATATGATGAAATCGGAGACCAACTGTCCCCTAAGGGTGTATTCCCTTATAGTTCTCCTGGCATTTGCTTGTACCAGCAAAATTGTTAGCGCAAACAAATTCTAACGTCCTCTACTAAGGAACGAGCGACAAAGAACTTAATTACTGACTATTATAAATTTCGAATTATGGGGAGATTTATTATCAAGCTCGTGCGCTTGATACTGAAGTATGGGCGATTCGGCCTTTTTTGCGTGGTCATTCAATTGAATGGCAACAGCAAGTATATTGAGTATACTTACAATTTGAGGCGTTCCCTCCTATGGATATGAGCAGACACGTACACTTACTGGTAGATGTTGCCATGGAGGAAAGAAATTATCATGATGCGCTCGTAGTACGTCGCTTCTTGGAGACCTTTAACAGAAAAGACAATCATTTGGTTGAAGCTGAACTTCCTAGGCTTGATGCCTATATCGCCACTCTGGATGGCTATTATGAATACCTAGAACAAAGGAATAGAAAACCATTAAAGAATGGTACCAGAGTCGGCCGAAAAAGAGAGTACCTTTTTGTGACTGATGAAGCATCTTCTTTAAAAGATGAAGAGACGACCGCCGAGCAAGCCTCTTTATTTATAGAATTTCTCACCCTAAATGGCCTAAATTCTATGTCTACCAGTGCGAGCAAGTCTTCACCAATGAATATCGCAATATTTGCGTTTATCAGATATTGGAGAAGGAAGGGCATCCTGGCACCGCAGCATATCGTCAGTGCCAATGCCATTTATCGATTTCTTACCGATGATTGCCATATACGAAAAGAAGTTACGATAAAATCGTTCAACAATGTCTTCAATCATTATGAGGACATAAAAAATCAAGAAATGGATGATAAAGTGGCTGATTTCTTTGCCCATAGATGATTTTTTTTATGGGACAAATATTAATCCTATTTTTCCTATTTTTCCCATAGGTGTTTTTGCCCTATCTTTGCACCCGTAATCAGACAAGTAAAGTCTGGTTGCGGGCGTTTTTTGTTTATAGGAATCCGGTACCGTTCCTGAAACTGAAATTTGGCGAATAACTCGCAGTCCAACCCTTTAATATGATATATTGATATGGCAGAAAATGCTTATGTGTTTTATCATCCGCAGTATGGCGGATTGAGAGTGGTGAACAACGACGAAGGATTGTTCTTTTGCATCGAGGACCTGGTTGCCATCACTGATATTGGCAGAGATAAATTGTTCCCAGTATTAGCCGACACGGAGGGAAAAGTGGTCGAAATATACGTGGAAGCGGAAACAAAAAAGGTTCCGAAGGATTTTAAACCTCGTTTGTTTTTCGGTGAATTCTTTGGCAATGCTGACAAGGTAAATCGAAATAGTAAATTGGCTTGGAGAAGTATGACGTTCGTAGACTCTCAGGTGGTGAGAGATATGACGATAGGCTGTTCGAAAGATCCGGAGCGTAAGTTGTTTTACAAGTGGGTCAAGGATTTTATCCAGCCTGTGATGGAGGACGAGGACAGATGTTGGTGTTATGAATGTGTCATGATGAAAAGAGTCTGTTATGACCCTCTGAAAAAGCCGATGGACATCCGATATGCTGCCGACGGTCTGTATATCAACGATATGCGAATCAACTAACATTATTCATCTTTTAAACAAGTTATTACGATTATGAAACAAGCAACAAAGAAGCAGCTCCTCAACGCCCAGAAGGTGGACGGAGCCATCATCAGTGAGGGAAACGGTACCATCGCCTTCCGCAAGGCGCCATGGAACGATACCGAGGTTATCTGCGAACAGCCTAAGGTGATACCGGGCAGAATGGTATGCTCTGGCGAGAAGGGTGGCGATGAGTTCGACTTCAAGCCTTATGAACGTACGGGCGAGAAGCTTTTCGAGGAAATCTTCAAGACCAAGCATGCCGTGGTGCGCACCACCAAGCGCATGGTGCAGGTAAACTATACCTTCAGCCGTGACCTGGACAAGCAGGACATGCTGCGCTACCTCAAGGTAGAGCACAAGGAACTGATTGCCGGATTCAAAGATAATGTTGAATGTTGAGTGTTGAATGTTGAATTAGGCTAGCGCCCTTGCGACCGTTAGGCAATTCAACATTCAACATAAAATTCAACATTCAACACTCAACATTCAACAATCAACACTCAACATTCAAAAAAACGATGGAACATATTATAGCATATAATCCGTACAAGAATGGCAATAAGGGGAGCGTAAGCTCCCAGCCACTCTCGGTCTACGACAAGACCATCGCTTATCCCTGGATGGCAGACCTGGTAGCTGCCATCCGTGGGGGTAACGATGAACTGAAGAAGCAGCTGCCTTTCCGCTGCGCTCACTACTACCAGTTCCGAGACAACAGGCGCTCGCAGAAAAATGCCGTGCCCGAAAGCTTCCTCTTCCAAACCACCATCGACGTGGACGACAAGGAATATGTGGACAAGGCGATAGAGAAGGCACGGGAGCTGAACTGCAGCGGCACCATCTGGAACGGAGCCCTGCTGCACCTGGAGTACTCAGCCCGCAAGAAGCTGCACATCGACATCCGCATGCCCGTCGGCATGACTATCGAGGAGACGCAGCGAGCCTATTGCGAGGCGCTGGGCGTGCCCTACGACGAAAGCTGCATCACGCCAGAACGCATGCTCTTCATCACCGACAAGGCGTCAGAAATCTATCGCTCGCCCCACTGGTACGAGGTGCTGCCACAGGAAGAGCTGAAGAAGCGCAGACAAGCCTACCTGGACCGTGGGCTTACAATCGACGGACGGGCTGGGAAAGTTAATAGTTTACAGTTAAAAGTTAATAGTAATCATAAAGTTCAAAGTTCAAATTTCCAAGTTCAAAGTAAAGACCATGTTCAAGACCATCGACTTTCGGGCTCTGACAGCCATCACGCTGTTTCTGCTGGCTCTGCTATTCAGCCTGCCCAACCTTGTGATAGCAATGCTGCTCATGCTGCTCATCTCAGCCCTGCTGGAGCTCATCAGGATGCTGGGGCAGAGGCAACCGTCAAGAACCTAGCAGCCTTCGACCTCTTCCGCAATGCGGCAGGTCTGAAGGACGTAGACATCAACACCCCAGGCTCGCGCCACTCATCGCTCCTGGCTATCATGAGCGCAGGCGCATCGAGAGTGATGCCTGAAGACGAACTGAAGGCGGTGGTGGCGCAGAAGATGCCTGCCTTTTCGCAGGAGCGTGACTGCCAGCAGCTCATCCACGATTTTTATGCGAAATATGGCGACAGTTCGAAGCCGATGTCGCAAGCCGTAATCCGCATCAATGCTCAGGCTGAGAAGTCATCCCAGAAGGATGCCGTGGCATTCAAATCCGCAAGTTCTGTGGGTTCCGAAGGCGGCACGGATTCCAATGCGGAAGATGATAAATTAACTCCGCCTCCGATGCCCGAACATCTCCCAAAACTCGTGGAGCTGCTGTTATCGAAGACACCGGACGTATACAAGCCAGCCGTGGCACACGCCATCTTCCCGCCACTTGCTACACACCTCTGTAAGACCACCTTCAAGTATATCGACAATGTGGAGCACGAGGCTACCCTGATGTGCTGTCTGCTGGCGGGCACGGGCGCAGGCAAGAACTGTGTGCAGATGCCTATCAACATGATTATGGAGGACATCAGACAGCGCGACCGTGAGAACCTGCAACGGGAGAAGGAATGGAAAGAAGAGGTGACACGCAAGGGCGCCAACAAGGATAAGCGCAAGCGTCCGGAAAACCTCATCATACAGGAGATAGATGCCGATATGACCAACCCGGCCTTCGTTATGCGCACGGCTGAGGCTCAGGAACATTTCCTCTATACAACGCTCAACGAGATAGACCAGTTCGATGCCCTCAAGGGGCAAGGCAACCAGCAGTTCAAGATTATGTGCCTTGCCTTTGATCCAGGCAACTCATACGGCCAGACCCGCGTGGGCACATCGAGTATCACCGAGCGCATCACCATCCGGTTCAACTGGAATGCATCGACCACCGTCCAGCTGGGGCAGCGATATTTCTCAAAGGTGCTCACCGACGGACCTATCAGCCGCATCAACTTCTGTACCATCCCGGAGCGGGAAATCGGTGCCGAAATGCCAGTATACGGCGAATATGACGATGCCTTCAGAGAGGCGCTCAGACCGTACATAGAGAATCTGTGCAAGGCGTCGGGTAGGATAGACTGTGCTGAGGCTTTCGCCCTGGCAGAAAAGTTGAAGGATGAGAACGCCGACTTTTCGCGCATGTCGCAAAACAGGGTGTTCGAGAATCTCTCCTTCCGTGGCAACGTTATTGCCTTCCTCAAGGCTTGCGTGCTATACGTGGCAAACGGCTGCAAATGGGAACCCGAAATAGAAGAGTTCATCAGATGGAGCGAGAGCTACGACCTGTGGTGCAAGATGATTTTCTTTGGTGCAGGCATAGCCAAGGCTAATGAGGTAGGAGAGAAATCGAGCAAGCGAGGACCTGCCAACCTGCTGCAGCAATTGCCAGACACCTTTACCTACACGCAGGCTGAGATGGTGCGCCTACATAACGACTTCGGAAAGAAGGGTACGGCGACGATGCTGAGAAACTGGGTGAACCGTCATTATATCGAGAAAATTCCTCCGAAGGGAGTAAATGCCGACGGAGCTGACGGAAAGCAAGGCGGAAAGGTGTTCAGTATTCAGTTATTCAGTTTTAAGAAGCTATTATTCCGTTCTGACGGACTCGACCTGAGATGTTTTAACGCAAAATAGTTTTCAAACTTAACACATAACATTCAAGCAAATGGAAATAGTATTAAAGCGTATAGCTAAAAAGGGAACTTATACCATTGGCAGACTCTATCTGCTGACCGATGCAAGTGTAATTCGTAACTCGCTGCCCGGCAAGAAGAAAGACGACAAGTGCAAATTGGTTCATACCTTTGACAGCCAGCTGCTGTCCAAGGATACATATCTCTGCGATACCATGGAGCCTACATGGCGCAATCTGTTGGGTATCAAGCTAAAGCCAGAGGAAGTGGATGCCCGCTATAGCCGCAAGAGCGGCGTGAAGGCGCGTAAGATACCTGGCCATACTGCCATTCCTGAGGGTACTTATCCTGTGGTCATATCGTATTCTCCAAGATTCAAACGTTGGTTGCCATTGCTGGTGGGTGTGCCGAATTTCGAGGGTATCCGCATCCATGCAGGCAATTATCCTGACGACACACAAGGCTGCATCCTCGTTGGGGAGAACAAGTTCGAGGGCATGGTGGTGAACTCCCGTATCTGGCTGCAGCGGCTCATCAACGCCATGACAGCGGCGCGCGACCGAGACGAAAGTATCTGGATAACCATCCTATAGACAAACAGCATCCCTGAATAAGGGATGCTGCTAATCTGTCTTTATATTTTTCTGACTGAAAACGTTCTTAAAGCTTTGACCAGTCGATGCTGCGGATAAATGCCAAGGTTGAAACCCAATCGCAGTCGAGGCAGAAAGGAGTAGGAACATCCGGGGTGTTGTAATAAGCCAGGGTAAACTCTGTATCTGCATCCTTAAATGCCTTGTGGTCGATGGTTGCCTGCTTGAAAAACTGGGTTACGAGCGGCTTGTTCTTGTTTGAAGCCTCCTTCAGTCGCTTCTGGTAGAGCGTAATATAAACACTCATGGCGTAGGCCTGCTCGTTGAGATAGCGAACCTTTATGTTCAAGGTGTCCTTGCTCAGATTTTTGTCGAGCATTACATACGGTGGCAGAATCTTGCTGCGCATGTAGGTCATTGCGTCAAACTTGAAGAGGGCTGTACGGCGCTCGTCCATGCTCTTCGTGGTGTCGTTGATGATTGCATCAGAAGTGCGGAGCACCTCGTTTAATACATCCTGGGCGCTTGCCTTAGCTATGCTGAGGGTGAGCGCAAATAATAATATTATGTATCTCATCTTTCTGAAATTATTAATTATCAATTCTTTTTAATCGTTGGTGTGGCGCAAGAGGAAGATGCTGTGGTCGATGCACGCTGGCAATTCTTCCTTATAATGCGTTACCATAATCATGGTTTTGTTCTGGCGGCGACAGAAGGCTTCGATAACGTCTTTTACAAGACGGCGGTTGCGGTTGTCGAGTCCGTGGAGCGGTTCATCGAGAATCAGCAGTTCCGGATCCTTGACAAAGGCTCGTGCCAGGAGAACGAGGCGCTGTTCGCCGCTGGAGAGCTTCAGGAAACCACGGTCTTCAAGACCTTCCAGTCCGAAGACTTTCATCCAGAAGCGGCACTTGTCCATATCTTCTTCCTTCGGCTTTACATAGAGGCCTACGGAATCCATCAGACCGCTTGCCACGATGCGGATGGCTGGCAGGTCGCGCTGGTAAGAGCGGTGAAGCTCAGGCGATACGTAGCCGATGTGTTTCTTGATGTCCCAGATGCTTTCGCCGCTGCCTCGAGGATTGTCGAAGAGGGTGATGTCGCAGGCGTAACTCTGCGGATTGTCGGCACAAACCAGACTGAGGAGCGTACTTTTTCCGGCTCCGTTCTGTCCGCTCAAAGCCCATCGTTCGCCGTTCATCACGGTCCAGTCGAGGTCGTTGAGGATGATTCGCTCGCCATACTGTATGCGTACCTTGTTCATCTTCACCACTTCCTGGGTGTGATATTCGCGGTCGCTGTAAGGCTGGTCTACGATGGCCTGTTCCATCTCCGGGCTCAGCACATGGGCAGGTACGGATTCTCTGCCGGCAAGATATTCGGCGAGGGTTACCTTAGGCAGAACCTTCATATCCTTCACTTCTACCACGTGGGTGATGAAGTCGGGAATATCATCGCTCTTGCTCAGTACGAGAATGATCTGCAGGGCTCGCTCTGAAGAGAGGGTCTTGAGCAGTTCCTTGAGCTGGTCGCGGGTTTCAGCATCGAGTCCGATAAACGGATTGTCCATGATGAGCACGCGAGGCTCTGAGAAGAGGGTAGAGGCAAGTTTGAACTTGCGGAGCTCGCCACTTGAGAGCAGGATGGTGTATTTGTCCATCAGGTGCTGCATGTGGAAGAGTTCGTAGATGTGCTGCTGCAGGGCTCTGCGCTCCGGTGTGTCTTCACCAGCCATCTGGTAGGCTTCTTCCAGCTTGTCTTTTACGATAGGGGTATTCTCGTCTATCTCGAGCTGGTTCCAGCGCTGCTGCAGGAAATAAGTGCGGTCGTTATCGCCTCCGTAGGTGTCGCGGAAGGTAATATACTTGATGTTGTCGCTCACCATTGTTTTCTGACTGGGTGAGAAATCATAATCAGGGTCGTGCATCAGGAGTGGGTGGCGACCTACGATGATGTCAACAAACATTGATTTTCCTCCACCGTTCGGACCTACGATAGCGATGTGTTCACCATCGCACGTCTCGAAGTTTACGGGGTCTGCCATACGCCATTCAGGCATACGGGTAACACCATTTTTAATGCTAATAATCTTTTGCATCTCTCTTATTTTTTTATTCTACTCTGATTCTTTGTTGCAAAGTCTTTCCAGCTGCTGTAGTGCTTGGCGTCGGTCTCCGGGCGGTTCATCTGCAGAAAGTGGCAGTAGGCTGCCCCCAGTGCATCGGTAGCGTCCATGAACTTCGGCATTTCGTCTTGCTGAATATGGAGCAGTCGCTGCAGCATTCCCGCTACCTGTTCCTTCGAAGCCTGTCCCTGTCCGGTAATGGCCATCTTGATTTTGAGCGGCGCATATTCGTGGATAGGAACGCTGTGATGAATGGCGGCTGCGATGGCTACGCCCTGTGCTCTGCCCAGTTTAAGCATCGACTGTACGTTCTTGCCGAAGAAGGGTGCTTCGATGGCCATCTCATCGGGCAGATAGCTGTCGATGATGCCGGTTACGCGGTCGAAGATCTTGCCCAGCCGGAGATAGGGATCGTTCTCCTTGCGCATGTCGATAACGCCCATCACCACCAGTTCGGCCTTGTTGCCGATGATGCGGATTACGCCATAGCCCATCACGTTGGTTCCGGGGTCAATGCCGAGAATGATCTTCTCTGTGTTCGATTTCTTGATCATCGCTGATAAATCTCCTGACTTTTTAAAAATGCTGTTTTAACGGTCCATATATGGATTGTGAGCGAGCTCTTCGCCTATGCTGGTGTATTCGCCATGACCCGGGAGAACCTGGGTTTCGTCAGGCAACTGACCGAGATGGCGCAGACTGTTGATGATGCGGAACATGCTGCCTCCAGGGAAATCGGTTCTGCCGATAGAGTTGTGGAAGAGGGTGTCGCCGGTGAAGGCTACGTGCTCTGCCTCGCAATAGAAGGTGACGGAACCGCTGCTGTGGCCAGGAGTGGCGATGACCTGGAACTCGTGGTTGCCGAACTTGATGACCTCTTCATCTTCGAAGAATCTGCCAATAGGCGGAAACTGGTAATCGAGCTGCATCTGATAGAAGGTTTCTGCCTGCTTGGCGAGTCCCTCCATCAGGTTTTCATCAGCTGCCGATACTTCCGGTTTCAGTCCGAACTCCTGGTAGATGGTGTTGTTGCCGAAGTTATGGTCAAGATGGCCATGGGTTACGAGCAGGTGAACGGGCTTGAGCTGGTTCTCCTTAATATATTGTGTAATAGCCGTCCGCTCTTCCGGATAGAAGGCGCCGCAATCGATGATGACGCATTCCTTGGTCTCATCGCTCACCACGTAGCAGTTTTCCTGCAACATGTTTACTTGAAATCTTTCTATATGTAACATTTCTTACTTTGAACTTTGAATATTGAACTTTGAACTTTATGATTAGCAAAGCAAATGAATTTTTCACTCTTCACTTTTCGTTCTTCACTTCCATTATGCCGGAACGTAAACCAGTTGCTTGTCCTGACTGAACCATTCTTCATCGAAGAAAGTGCTGAGCGGAGTGATTTCTGAAATCTTGAAGTATTGCTTCAGTTCTTCTTTCAGATTACCGCCCTTCAGACACAGAAGTCCGTTAGGCAGAGCGTTTTGTCCCTTCTGCTTAAAGTTTTTCTTGATAATCTTCATCAGGTCAGGAAGCTGCATTACCGCACGGCTTACCACGAAGTCGTACTTGCCTTTTTCGTCCTCTCCGCGCAGGTGTTCAGCTTTGAGATTCTGCAGATTGATGGCCGTAGCCACCTCGTTGCAGACTCTGATTTTCTTCCCCGTTCCATCTATCAGCTTGAACTTGCATTCGGGGAAGAGGATAGCGAGCGGAATGCCCGGGAAACCTCCGCCGCAGCCGAAATCGAGAATCTCCGTGCCCGGACGGAAATGGATGGCCTTGGCTATTGCCAGAGAATGGAGCACGTGGTGCTCGTACAGATTATCGATGTCCTTGCGGCTGATGACATTGATTTTGCTGTTCCAGTCGCGGTATAATGCATCGAGTGCCTCGAACTGCTTTTTCTGCTCTTCCGTGAGGTTCGGGAAGTATTTCTCTATTATTTCTATCATATAATTATATGTATTCTTCTTTATTTCTACTGATTTTTCTGCAAAGGTAGTGTAAAAAATCGGAAAACACGTAATAAAAACATCAAAATCTGTCAGATTATGCTCGTATATTAAGTTTTTTGCGTAACTTTGCACCCGTTTTCAATATAATTTAAGCAAAAATAGATAAAAACAGACAAGGAAATATGATAAAAGCAGCACTCTTCGATCTGGATGGCGTGGTTTTCGACACAGAATCACAGTACTCCATCTTCTGGGGAATGATAGGCAGGGAGTATCATCCGGAAATGCCCGATTTCGAATATCGCATCAAAGGACAGACTCTGGTTCAGATTTACGACAAGTATTTCACTGATGAAGCCGTCTTCGCCCACATCGAAGGTTTTACAGGCGCAAAGGAGGAACAGGCTAAGATTACAGCCCGACTGGATGAGTTTGAAAAGACTATGCAGTATGAATATATTGCGGGGTTTGAAGACTTCATCAGCGACTTGAAGCAGCATGGCGTAAAATGCGCTGTGGTAACGAGCAGCAACATTCAGAAGATGCTGAATGTCTACGACCGTCACCCGGAATTCAAGGCTTATTTCGACCGCGTGCTGACCAGCGAGGATTTCGCCGAGAGCAAGCCTCATCCAGACTGCTATCTGAAAGGTGCAGCCTATTTCGGTGTGGAACCGGAAGACTGTGTAGGACTTGAAGACAGCTTCAACGGACTGAAGGCGGTGAGAGCCTCAGGAGCCTTTACCCTAGGTCTCGCCACAACGAACAGCAGAGAAGCCATCCAGCCGCTATCCGACTATGTAATAGATGATTACAGAGTTTTCGGCTTTGCTGACTTGCAGCGCATCGTGGAGAATGCGAAATAGATTCAACGCAGAACAATAAATAAATCAAAATAAAAAATGGGATATTTATCTACTGACAAGAAGAAAATTACCACCAAGACCTTCGCAGAAATGAAGAAGGCTGGCGAGAAAGTAACCATGCTGACAGCATACGACTTTACAACAGCCGGAATTATAGATGCTGCAGGAATTGACTCTATATTAATAGGTGATTCGGCCAGCAATGTGATGGCAGGAAATGCAGACACATTGCCGATTACCGTAGACCAGATGATTTATCACGCCCGCAGCGTGGCACGTGCCTGCCAGCATGCTTTCGTGGTTTGCGACATGCCTTTCGGCAGCTATCAGATCAGCAAGGAAGAGGCGCTGCGCAATGCTTGCCGCATGATGAAGGAAACGGGTGTAGACGCTCTGAAACTGGAAGGCGGCGTAGAAATCTGCGAAACTGTTAAGGCGCTGGTTAATGCCGGAATCCCGGTTCATGGCCATCTCGGACTTACCCCGCAGAGCGTTAATAAGTTTGGCGGTTATGGCATTCGTGCCAAGGAAGAGGCTGAGGCACAGAAACTTATCAGCGACGCCATTGCGCTGGACGAAGCAGGCTGCTTTGCCATCGTGCTGGAGAAGGTTCCTGCTAAGCTCGCTGCTGAAGTAAGCAAGAAGGTGAAGGCTGTAACGATTGGAATAGGTGCTGGTAACGGCTGCGACGGACAGGTCCTGGTTTATGCTGATGCACTCGGAATGACACAGAGTTTCAAGCCTAAGTTCCTGCGCCACTTTGCTCAGGTAGGCGAGGAAATGACCAAGGGTGTGAAGGCTTATATTGATGCAGTGAAGACCGTAGATTATCCTAGCGCTGAAGAGAGTTACTAACATTAACTCTCTTTTTAGTGAAGTGTAAGAGAGTATAAATACGATAGATTCATAAAAGAGTTTAGAATAATGGATACACAAAATACTCCAGTACATATCAAGCTGTGGCACAAGGACTTCTGGCGGTTATGCTTTGCCAATCTCTTGCTGATGTCGAGTGTGTACATGCTCGTTTTTGCCATTCCTTATTTCCTGCTTCTGGAGAAGTTTCAGATGTGGCAGATAGGGTGTGTGCTTCTTGCATACGGCTTGGGATTGTTTCTGTTTGGCGGCTTCTGCTCTTATCTGGTGCAGCGCTACCGCAGGAATATGGTCTGCCAACTTTCCATTTTAGGTGTAGTTGTTTGCCTTTCGGTTCTTTACTATCTGGATACGTTCTGGAACATCAGGTTTTCTTTTGAGATTCTCCTGGCGGTCCGTTTCCTGTTAGGAGCATTTCTGGGGCTGGCTCAGATGTCGCTTGCCAGTACGCTGGTTATTGATTCCTGCGAGTCGTTCCAGCGCACCGAGGCTAATTATATTACCTCCTGGTTTGCCCGCTTTTCGATAGCCGTAGGACCCTTGGTGACATGTTTTGTTTACAACTATTTCGGCATGGGCTATGTTTTCCCTACGGCTTCGTTGCTGGCTTTGGGAGCCTTCGTGCTGGTTTCTCGCGCCAAGTTTCCTTTCAAGGCGCCTGCCGAAGGAATCAAGACTTTCAGCCTCGACCGCTTCTATCTGCCACAGGGAACTCCGCTGTTTGTCAATATCATCCTGATTACTTTTTCTGCGGGATTATACTTTTCTGTGCCTCATTCTACTGGTAACTTTCTGATGATTTTCGGAGGATTGGTCTTGGCGTTTCTGGCAGAAAAGTTTGTCTTTGCTGATGCAGATCTGAAGAGTCAGATAATAGTAGGTCTGGTACTGCTGGGAGCAGCTCAGCTGATTTCGTTCGCAAGTCAGGAGTTTGCCGTAGAAATCTTGGTTCCAGCCTTGTTGGGTTTCAGCTTGGGAATCATCGGAAGCCGTTTCCTGCTCTTCTATATCAAGCTTGCCAAACATTGCCAGCGCGGCACGAGCGTGAACTCGTTCTTCCTGGCTTGGGAATTGGGATTGAACTTGGGACTCGGTCTCGGATTCCTGTTCCATAATCTTCCGGCGAGAGCGCATTTTGACGTAGATCATCCTGTATATAATATGATTGAATCAGGGATGTTGCACTATGCGCTTCTTTTTACAATCGTATCGTTACTGGTGTACAATTTCTTGGTTCATCCATGGTACATGAAGCATAAAAACAGATAAAATATTTGAAATCTCGTTTGTTTCATAAAAGCTATTCTTTAAAAGAACCTAAAAATAGCTTTTATGAAACATTTTTAATATTATTTAGATAGGTTTTTTCGCTTTTGTGGCTTAATTTGAGTACTTTTGCGTTCAGTTTTGGAAATATATTGTTTGAATTAAGAAATTAAACGTAAAAATATAGAATTATGGCAGAAGCTATTGATATCCGCGAATTGAATATCCGGATAGAACAACAAAGTCAGTTTGTTACCAACCTGGTAATGGGCATGAATAAGGTAATCGTAGGTCAGAAACACCTCGTAGATTGCCTTCTTATCGGTCTTCTCTCTGATGGTCATATCCTGCTTGAGGGTGTGCCTGGACTGGCGAAGACACTTGCAATCAAGACATTGTCACAGCTTATCAGCTCCGACTATAGCCGCATTCAGTTTACTCCTGACCTGTTGCCTGCCGATGTGGTGGGTACTCAGATTTATTCACAGAAAGATGAGGCTTTCCATGTAAAGCGCGGTCCTGTCTTCGCCAATTTCGTTTTGGCAGATGAGATTAACCGTGCCCCAGCCAAGGTGCAGAGTGCGCTGCTCGAAGCCATGCAGGAACACCAGGTCACCATTGGCGATGAAACCTTCAAACTGCCTAGTCCGTTCCTGGTAATGGCTACACAGAACCCTATCGAGCAGGAAGGAACCTATCAGTTGCCTGAAGCACAGGTAGACCGTTTCCTACTGAAGGTAATCATCGATTATCCTACACTGGAAGAGGAGAAGCTCATCATTCGCGAGAATATTCAGGGCGGACTTCCTGAGGTTACTCCTGTAACATCTGCCGAGGAGATTCTGAAGGCTCGCAAGATTGTAAACGAGGTTTATCTCGATGAGAAGATTGAGCAGTATATTGCCGATATCGTCTTTGCTTCACGTTATCCTGAGCGCTACGGACTGGGCGAGTTGAAAGACATGATTACCTTCGGCGGCAGTCCTCGTGCCAGCATCTCTCTTGCCAAGGCAGCCAGAGCCTATGCGTTTATCAAACATCGCGGCTATGTGATTCCTGAAGATGTAAGAGCAGTGGCTCATGACGTAATGCGCCACCGTATTGGCCTTTCTTACGAGGCTGAGGCAAGCAATGTGACAAGCGAGGAAATCGTAAGCCGCATCATTAATAAGGTGGAAGTGCCTTGATTAAGTGAAGAGTGAAGAACGAAGAGTGAAGAATTCGCTTGCTTCACTAATCATAAAGTTCAATGTTCAAAATTCAAAGTTCAAAGTAATAAGTTGGATACACAAGATATCTTAAAAAAGGTTCGGAAGATAGAAATCAAGACTCGCGGACTGAGTCAGAACATCTTCGCTGGTCAGTATCATTCTGCCTTCAAGGGTAGGGGAATGGCCTTTGCCGAGGTGCGCGAATATCAGTATGGCGATGATGTGAGAGACATCGACTGGAACGTGACCGCCCGCTTTCATAAGCCTTACGTCAAGGTGTTTGAAGAGGAAAGGGAACTTACGGTGATGCTGCTCGTAGACGTCAGCGGGTCGCTCGATTTCGGTACGATGAAGCAGATGAAGCGCGATCTGGCTACTGAGATTGCTGCCACACTCGCCTTCAGTGCCATTCAGAACAATGACAAGATAGGTGTCATCTTCTTCTCTGACCATATCGAGAAGTACATTCCGCCTAAGAAAGGAAGAAAGCATATTCTCTATATCATCAGAGAAATGCTCAACTTCCAGCCGCAAAGCCAGCGTACCGACATCGGTTGCGCCCTGGAATATTTCACCCGCGTGATGAAACGCCACTGCACAGCTTTCGTAATCAGCGACTTCTACGATCATAAGGATTTCCAGCATCAGCTGCAGATTGCCAACCAGAAACATGATGTAGTAGCCATCCAGGTTTACGACCCGCGTGCCAAGGTGCTGCCTGATGTAGGACTGCTCAAGGTGATGGACGCAGAAACCGGACACGAAATGTATATTGATACAAGTTCGAAGAAACTGCGAATGGCTCATACCCAGCAATGGCTGATGCAGCAGGAGAATCTGAAAACCGACTTTGCCAAAAGCAAGGTCGACTGGACTTCGATTGCCACTAACGAGGACTTCTCGAAGGCGCTCCTGATGCTTTTCAAGCAGAGGGGCTGATAAACCGAAAGCTCAAAGTAAAGAAACTATGTTTAAAGTAAAGAATATCATATTGTCGCTCGCTCTCCTGGGGTGCTCAGGCTTAGCTCAAGCCCAGCAGGTAGAGCAACGCATCGACTCGCTCCAGATACTGATAGGACAGCAGACCGTGCTGCATCTGAAGGCTTCGGTAAAGCAGGGCGATAAGGTGGAATTGCCATCTTTCAAGCCGCAGCAGCAAATTACGCCGGGAGTGGAAGTAGTTGAGCAGAGTAAAGGCGACACTTCGCACATAGGCGACGACCGAATGGTGGTGAGTCGCGACTATACGCTGACTTCATTTGATGAAAAGGTGTACGTGATTCCTGCGCTCAATGTGAAGGTAAACGGCAAGAACTGTCATGGCAACCAGCTTGCGCTGAAGGTGCTCACCGTGCCTGTAGATACGGTTCATCCCAACCAGTTCTATCCGCCCAAGGATGTTCAGGATAATCCTTTTTCCTGGAGCGAATGGAGCCCGCTGTTCTGGTTGAGCCTATTGCTGTTAATCCTCTGTGGTGCATGGCTTTATCTGCGCAACAGACTGAAGAACAATAAGCCAATTATCACCCATATCCGCATCGTAAAACGTGTTCCGGCTCATGAAAAGGCGCTGAATCAAATCAACGTCATCAAGCAGCAGCACGTTGAGAATCAGGAAACACAGAAGGCTTACTACACCCAGCTTACCAATACGCTGAGAGAATATATCGTGAGCCGTTTCGGATTCAATGCCATGGAGATGACCAGTGCTGAAATCATCGAACGTTTGCGCGAAGCAGGCGACCAGAAGATGATTGATGAACTGAAGGAACTCTTCCAGACTGCCGATCTCGTGAAGTTTGCCAAATATGAAACCCTGGTGAATGAGAACGATGCAAACCTGGTGAATGCCATCAACTTCATCGACCAGACCAAGACAGATGAGAAACCTACTGAAGAAAAGGTGGTTCCACAACTGACCAATGAAGAGCAGAAGACGCAATCTCAGCGCCGTCTCATCAAGTCGCTCCTCTGGATAGGAGTCATCGTAGGTCTGGCTCTGTTGGGTTACATCATTTATCAGTCAGCCATGCTGCTGATGTAAGGCAGGGTGTTCTTATGAAACGTTTCGCCGGGCAAAGCGGTTTCCCCGAAAACTCTTAGCCTGGCTATAAATAGAAAAATAAAGAAATGGAATTTGCAAGTAAAGGCTATTTTCTGTTGCTCCTGTTGCTGATACCTTATATATTATGGTATTTCCTCTACAGGAAGAAGAATGCGCCAACCATGCGCATGAGCGACACGAAAAAGTATCAATATGCTCCGAAGAGCCTGCGTGTGCGTCTCATCCATCTGCCAATGGTGCTGAGATGCATCTGTTTCGTGCTCATCGTCTGTGCGATGGCTCGTCCGCAGACGCATACAGCTTGGGACAACAAGACGGTAGAAGGCATTGACATTATGTTGGCAATGGACGTTTCTACCTCTATGCTTGCCGAAGATTTGAGACCGAACCGTATGGAAGCGGCTAAGGATGTGGCTACAGAATTCATCTCGGGAAGACCGAACGACAACATCGGTCTGACTATCTTTGCCGGTGAAGCCTTCACCCAGTGCCCGATGACAACCGATCATGCCAGTCTGTTGCGCCTCTTGCAGGCAACCCGTACGGATATTGCTGCCCGGGGACTGATTGACGATGGAACTGCAGTGGGAATGGGACTCACCAATGCCGTGAGCCGCCTGAAAGATTCTAAGTCAAAATCGAAGGTTGTGATTCTTCTTACCGACGGCAGTAACAACATGGGTGAAATCTCGCCAATGACCGCAGCAGAGATTGCCAAGAGCTACGGAATACGCGTTTACACCATCGGTGTAGGAACCAACAAGGTGGCTCCTTATCCAATGCCTGTGGCAGGAGGAGTACAGTACGTCAATATTCCGGTAGAGATAGATACGAAGACGCTGAGCGACATTGCGCAGACAACCGATGGTAATTTCTATCGCGCTACGAACAATAACGAGCTGAAGAAGATTTACAGGGACATTGATAAACTGGAGAAAACCAAGTTTAATGTCAAGCATTTCGCTAAGCGCTATGAAGCTTATCAGCCATTCGCCTTGGCAGCTCTCCTGATATTGCTGGTAGAAATCCTGCTCCGCATCACCTGGTTCAGAAGAATTCCGTAATCTGGATACTGAGCCATTACTGATTATCGGAGATATTTCGCTATCTTTCGGAGATATTCTGCTATCTTTCGGAGATATTTTATCAGTTATCGGAGATATTTTACTGATTATCGGATAATCGAATAGAAGATATAATTAGAATAGAAAATGTTAAGATTTGAAGATCCTATATTTCTCTGGCTGTTGTGGATTATACCAGTACTGATTCTGATCAGACTGATAGGATGGAGAAGAAGAAAGGCTAAACTGAAGAAGCTCGGCGATCCGGAACTTCTGAAACAGCTCATGCCCAACATCTCCAAATATCGCCCTACAGTTAAGTTTGTGCTGATGCTTGCAGCCTTGGCGCTTCTCATCGTGATGGTAGCTCGCCCGCAGATGGGCAGCAAGATTTCTCACGATAAGCGACATGGCATTGAAACCATCATCTGCCTCGATATTTCAAATTCCATGCTCTGTCAGGACGTGGCTCCATCCCGTTTGGACAAGAGTAAGATGCTTATCGAAAATCTGGTCGACAACTTTAACAACGACAAGATTGGACTCATCGTCTTTGCAGGCGATGCGTTCGTGCAGTTGCCAATCACCACCGATTATGTTTCGGCAAAGATGTTTCTTCAGAACATTACCCCTGGTCTTATCCAGACCCAGGGAACCAATATCGGCGAAGCCATCGATTTGGCTTCCAAGAGTTTCACCCAGCAGGAGAATGTAGGCAGAGCCATTATCGTAATTACTGATGGCGAAAACCATGAGCCTGGCGCACAGGAGGCAGCGGCTGCAGCCAACAAGAAAGGAATCAATGTCTTTATCCTGGGCATAGGAAACACCAAGGGAGCGCCAATCCCTATGGGCGACGGCTCTTATCTGAAGGACAATGCGGGCAACACTGTAATGACCGCCCTGAATGAGCAGATGTGCAAGGAGCTTGCCCAGGCAGGCAAGGGTCAGTACATTCATGTAGATAATACCAGCGATGCGGAAAGAGCATTGAATGATGATATTGCCAAATTGCAGAAAGGTGATGTAACGAGTGTGGTTTACAGCGCCTATGATGAACAGTTCCAGGCTGTAGGTATTCTTGTCATCCTGTTGCTTATCATCGAAATCTGTCTGCTTGAGGTAAAGAATCCTCTGCTCAGAAACATCAAGTTTTTTAAGAAAGACATCAAGAAGCCTTTCTGATAAACGTTTATACATTATTATATAATAAGAATGAGATATTTAAGATATATATTGGTTTTTGCCCTGATGGTGCTGGGCTTGGCGAAGGTGGGAGCACAGAACGACCGCAACTTCATCCGCCAGGGAAACCGCGCCTATCATAAACAGAAGTGGGTTGCAGCCGAAACGCAATATCGCAAGGCTATCTCCAAGAACCAGAAGAATGCGCAGGCTGTCTATAATCTGGGTTGCGCCCTGATGATGCAGCAGAAGGATTCGATGGCAATGATACAGTTTGAGAATGCTTCGAAACTTGAAACGAACAAGATGCGACGCGCCAGAAGTTACCACAACATGGGTGTGGTCATGCAGCAGCATCAGCAATATGCGCAGGCCATAGGATGCTATGAGAACGCTCTGCGCTGCAATCCGCAGGACAATGCTACCCGATATAATCTTGCCCTCTGCAAGAAACTGCTTAAAAACCAGAAGCAGAACAAGCAGAACGATAAGAATAAGAACAACAAGAATAAAAACAAGGACAAGAACAAAGACAAGCAGAACAAGGATCAGAACAAAGATCAGAATAAAGACAAGAACAAGAACGATAAAAATAAGAACAATCAGCAGAATCAGAACAATCAGGACAAGATGAGCAAAGATAATGCTGAACAACTCTTGAACGCTGCCATCCAGCAGGAGAAGGATACGAAGCGCAAGATGCAGAAAGCGATGAGCCAGCCTCGCAGAAAGCAATATGAGAAAAACTGGTAAAAGTAAAATAATACAACGAGCATAATTAATATAGAACATGAAACATATAGGTTGGTTTATTATTATATGGGCAATGCTTCTGGGCTTCAGTTTGCAGCTGAAAGCCCAGAATATCAGTGTGTCGGCACCAACACACGTGGCGGCGGGAGAAAACTTCCGTGTGGCCTATACCATCAATACACGTGATGTAGAGGAATTCCGCCTGGGCGGAGTAGGAGAAGGACTTGAGGTAATCGCTGGTCCTTACACCTCATCGCAGTCCAGTTATCAGATGATCAATGGTCATACTTCCTCTTCATCGTCGGTAACCATTACCTATACGCTCTACGCAGCTAAGAACGGAACCTTTGGCATTGGTGCCTCTCATGCCATCGTAAATGGTAAGAAACTCTCTTCCCGTCCGGTTAAGATTACGGTTTCTGGCCATGCTGCACGCAACAACGGCGCTCCTTCCATGCACGGACAGAATGATTATAATGAACCACGTATGCGAACAGCCGGATCAAGAATATCAGGCCGCGACCTCTTCATCAAGGTTACAGCCAACAAGCGACGTGTTCACGAACAGGAACCGGTGCTCCTTACTTATAAGGTTTACACGCAGGTAGACCTTACCCAGCTGGAAGGCAAGATGCCTGACCTCAAGGGATTCCACAACCAGGAAGTTCCGCTGCCTCAGCAGAAGACCTTCCATTCTGAAACTGTAAACGGCCGACCTTACCGATGCGTTACATGGAGCCAGTATGTCATGTATCCGCAGATGACGGGAAGTCTCACCATTCCAGCCATTACCTTCAAGGGAATCGTGGTTCAGCAGAACAGAAATGTTGACCCGATGGAAGCTTTCTTCAATGGCGGTTCTGGCTATGTTGAAGTAAAGAAAGATATTATTGCTCCTAGTGTGAAAATTCAGGTTGATCCATTGCCTCAGCGCCCTGCCAACTTCTCGGGCGGTGTAGGTAAATTCAACATTAGTGCTTCCATCGACAAGAAGGAAGTGAAGGCTGGTGAACCTATCACCATCCGTGTAGTGGTAGGAGGAATCGGAAACCTGAAGTTGCTCAAGCAGCCTGTCATTACCTTCCCTAAGGATTTTGACAAGTACGATGCGAAGGTGACAGACAAGACCCGTCTCACAGCCAATGGCGTAGAAGGCAATATGATTTATGACTTCCTGGCTGTGCCTCGTAATCAGGGAAATTATACCATTCCTGCGGTAGAATTCACCTATTATGATACTTCGGCTAACAAGTATAAGACAATCAAGACCCAGCCGTTTACGCTGAACGTAGAGAAGGGCGATGGAACTTCAGACAATGAAACCTCAGATTTCAGCAACAAGGATAAGGACATTCATGCGCTGAAACTGGGCAAGTCTAAGCTCCATGATATTGACGATATGTTCTACGGAAGCTTCGGCTACTGGACCAGTCTGCTGGTTCCATTGGCAGCCTTCTTTGCCCTGCTCATTGTTTTCCGCCGCCGTGCTCTCGAGAATGCCGACCTTGTAAAGGTTCGTTCCAACAAGGCAAACAAGATAGCAACCAAGCGCCTGAAGAAGGCTCATCTGCTGATGCTCGGTGGCAAGCAGGAAGAATTCTACGATGAAGTGCTCCGTGCTTTGTGGGGCTATGTAAGCTACAAGCTCAACATGCCTGCCGAAAAGCTCTCACGTGAAAACATTCAGGCTATGCTCGAAAAACATTGTGTAGAGGAGAGAACTATCGAGAAGTTTACAACTGCGCTCGATGAATGTGAGTTTGAACGCTATGCGCCGGGCGACCCTGCCGGCAATATGAACCGTACATTCGAATCAGCAATGACTGCTATTATGGATATAGAAAATGCTATCAATGCAACGCGTAAGCAGCGCAAGAAGAGTGCAACCGGATATTCGTTCGTCATGATGATCATGGTGATGTTGGGCTGCTCTGTTTCTGCAGGCGCTGTAACCAAGAACAATGCTGATACGGAATATCAGAAAGGTAACTATCAGCAGGCCATACGCGACTATGAGGAAATATTGAACAACTATGGTGTTTCTGCCGAAGTTTACTATAACTTGGGCAATGCTTATTACCGTACAGACAATATTACCAAGGCTGTGCTCAATTACGAGCGTGCCCATCTGCTCTCGCCAGGCGATGAAGACATCAGCTTCAACCTGCAGTTTGCACGTAGCAAGACCATCGATAAGATTACTCCGGAAAGCGAGATGTTCTTCGTAACCTGGTGGAAGGCGCTGGTTAACTTTACGAGTGTTGACTGTTGGGCTAAGACAGGCATCATAGCCATCATCATGGCGCTGGTTCTGGTCTTGGTTTATCTCTTCGGTTCGCATATCGTTTTGCGCAAGATAGGTTTCTTCGGTGGAATCTTCTTCGTGGCAGTCTTCCTGCTGAGCAATCTCTTTGCTTACCAGCAGCGGCAGATGCTTATCAACCGTACGGGAGCCATTATCATCGCTCCTTCTGTCAATGTGAAGAAGACTCCAGCCAAGGCGAGTGCTGACCTCTTCCTGCTGCATGAAGGAACTCGCGTTGACATTACCGATAAGGCGATGAAAGGCTGGCGTGGAATTAAGGTTGGAGACGGCAGAGAAGGCTGGATAGAGACCAAGGCTATAGAGGAAATCTGATTAAGATAAAATCTGATTAAAATAAAGAGAATGGATTTTAGTAGGATACAAGATTTTGACATGCAGCTGTTGCATGTGTTTAACGGCAGCGAGAATGTCTGGCTCGATCAGATGGCGATGGCGCTTACGTCGGGCTGGACATGGATTCCGCTTTATATCGTCCTCTTCGTTGTTGTGATAAGAAACAACGAGATGATGGGCCAGATTGCACTCGTGGTAGGAGGAGCATTGCTCTGTATCTTTCTGGCTGATGGACTGGTGGATGGAATCATCAAACCGCTGGCTGAAAGATGCAGACCTTCTAGCGACCCTATGTTCAAGTATACGGTTCAGGTGGTTGACAATATGCGCCTCAAGAGTTTCAGCTTCTGTTCTGCTCATGCGGCTAATACGCTTTCGTTAGCCATCTTCTTCTCGTTGCTCATCCGCAGCAAACTGGTTACGTGGACCCTGTTATTATGGTCGCTCGTAAACTGCTGGACCCGTCTTTACCTGGGTGTTCATTATCCGGTCGACATTCTTTGCGGTCTGGCTATCGGAGCAGTGGTGGGAGTTGTCGTTTATCTTATCTACATCAGGATGTATTACCGCATCTCCCCAAAGATTAAGTATATTTCCAACCAGTATACAAGTACGGGTTACGACTATGATGATGTTGATAAAATCATGACTGTAGTGATATTTACCTTTATCATGGTTGTGTTTTATGCCACCTGCAAGATGGCAAATCTTTAGTACAGGAATAAAAGTTCAAAATAGAAAGTTCAAAAAGTAAAAATAAATAATGGATACAAAACACATTAAGATTAGTGATTATAACTATGATTTACCGGATGAGCGCATCGCAAAATTCCCTATCGCCCAGCGCGACCACAGCAAACTGCTGGTCTATAAGCACGGCGAGGTAAGCGATGATGTTTTCCATCATCTTCCCACATATCTCCCTCAAGGAGCCTTGATGATATTCAACAATACCAAGGTGATACAAGCGCGTCTGCACTTCCGCAAGGAAACAGGTGCGCTTATTGAGGTTTTCTTGATGGAGCCTGCAGAACCTACTGATTATGAACTCATGTTCCAGACCACCGGACATTGTTCCTGGCTCTGCATGATTGGTAATCTGAAGAAATGGAAAGAGGGCAGCCTGAAGCGTGATTTCGAAATCAAGGGCCACAAGCTTACGCTCAGCGCTACCATGCGACGCGGAGATGCTCTCGGTTCTGAGGCGCAGAAAATGGTTGCCAAAGGCGGAGGAACCAACTATTGGGTTGACTTCGATTGGGACAACGACAAGGTGTCTTTCGCTGAGATTCTCGAAGCAGTAGGCGAGTTGCCTATTCCTCCATATCTCAACCGCAAGACTGAGGAGAGCGACAAGACCACCTATCAGACGGTTTATTCTAAAATCAAGGGAAGTGTGGCTGCTCCAACTGCCGGACTTCACTTTACCGATGCGGTTCTCAAGGATCTTGATGCGCATGGAATCGACCGCGAAGAAGTAACCCTGCATGTAGGAGCCGGCACATTCAAACCGGTGAAGAGTCTTGAAATCAAAGGCCATCAGATGCATACGGAATACATTGTTGTTCATCGCCGCAGTCTGGAAAAACTCATCAAGCACGAGTGCCGGGTCATTGCCGTAGGAACCACCAGCGTCCGTACCATAGAGAGCCTCTATTACATGGGCGTTCATCTGCTGAAGCATCCTGAGGCAAATGAAGAGGATCTGCACGTAAACCAGTGGGATCCTTACGAGCTTTCTGAAGATGGCAATCTGGTAGATGGAATCACTCCGATGCAGGCTATCCAGGCAATCATCGATTATCTGGACCGCAACGGCTTGGAGGCTCTCCATTCCAGCACGCAGATTATCATTGCTCCTGGCTATCAGTATAAGATTGTGAAGATGCTGGTCACCAATTTCCATCAGCCTCAGAGCACACTCCTGCTCCTGGTGAGTGCATTCCTCAAGGGCGACTGGAAGAAGGTTTACGATTATGCTCTTTCGCATGATTTCCGTTTCCTGAGCTATGGAGATTCATCCCTGCTCATTCCATAGAAAAAGTGAAGAGTGAAGAACGAAGAGTGAAGAAACAACGTTCGGCGACCGAAGGGTAAGCCAATTCATTTGCTTTGCTAATCATAAAGTTCAAAGCTCAAAGTTCAAAATTCAAAGTAAAATAGTATGATTTCAGTAGAAGGACTGAAAGTAGAGTTTGGCGTCAAGCCTCTCTTTCATGATGTAAGTTTCGTTATCAACGACCGCGACCGCATTGCCCTGGTGGGTAAGAATGGTGCGGGAAAATCTACGATGCTCAAGATTCTCTGCGGTTTGCAGAAACCTACTGACGGCATTGTGGCTATTCCTAACGAAACCACTATCGGCTATCTGCCACAGGTGATGAAACTGCAGGACGATACGACCGTGAAAGAGGAAACCCGCAAGGCTTTCGCCCATAATACCGAGATGAAGGCGCATCTGGACAAGATGCAGCAGGAAATGGCCGACCGCACCGACTATGAGAGCGAAAGCTATGCTCAGCTCGTAGAGAAGTTTACCCAGGAACATGAACGCTACATGATGATGGGTGGCGAAAACTATGAGGCAGAGATAGAGCGTACCTTGAGCGGTCTTGGTTTTACGCGCGATGATTTCGAGCGCCCAACCAAGGAGTTTTCCGGCGGTTGGCGAATGCGTATCGAACTTGCCAAGATTCTGTTGCAGAAGCCTGATGTACTGCTCCTCGATGAGCCTACCAACCACCTTGATATTGAAAGTATCCAGTGGTTGGAGCAGTTCCTGGCGCAGAGTGCTAAGGCTGTGGTTCTGGTGAGTCACGACCGTGCTTTTATCAACAATGTAACTAACCGTACCCTCGAAATTACTTGCGGAAGGGTAGAAGACTATAAGGTGAAATACGATGAGTATGTTGTATTGCGAGCTGAACGCCGCGAGCAGCAGCTCCGTGCTTACGAAAACCAGCAGAAGGAAATTGCTGACATCAAGGATTTCATCGAGCGGTTCCGCTACAAGCCTACCAAGGCGGTTCAGGTGCAGAGCAGAATCAAGCAGCTCGAGAAAATCGTTCCTATCGAGGTGGATGAGGTTGACAACAAGCAGATGCACCTCAAATTCCCTCCTTGTCTCAGAAGTGGCGATTATCCTATCATCTGCGATGAGGTGCGCAAGGATTACGGTGCCCATACCGTTTTCGACCATGTTACCTTTACCATCAAGCGTGGCGAGAAGGTGGCTTTCGTCGGTAAGAATGGCGAGGGTAAGTCTACCCTGGTAAAATGTATAATGGGTGAGATTCCTTTCACCGGAACGCTCAAGATTGGTCATAATGTGCAGATTGGTTATTTCGCCCAGAATCAGGCGCAGCTCTTGGATGAGAATCTTACCATCTTCCAGACTATCGACAATGTGGCAACAGGCGAAATGCGTCTGAAGGTGAACGATCTCCTGGGCGCCTTCATGTTTGGCGGCGAGACTTCAGAAAAGTTTGTCAAGGTTCTGAGTGGAGGCGAACGCAGCCGACTGGCGATGATCAAGCTCCTGCTCGAACCGGTGAATCTCCTCATTCTCGATGAGCCTACCAATCACCTCGACATGCAGTCGAAGGATGTGCTGAAAGAAGCCATCAAGGCTTTCGATGGAACAGCCATCATCGTGAGCCACGACCGTGAATTCCTCGATGGTCTGGTAGATAAGGTCTATGAGTTTGGCGGCGGCAAGGTTCGTGAGCATCTCGGTGGTATTTACGATTATCTCCGTGCCCATAATGCCGAGAACATCAATCAGGCTCTTGCCAACCAGAGCATGGCTTCTGCCGGTTCGCCTTCAGCCAATACTTCCGGCTCTTCTGTCGCATCAGGTTCTACAGCCTACAGTCTTGCCTCTGCCACATCCGGTAAGCAGAGCTACGCTGAACATAAGGAACAGCAGAAGAAGATCCGCAAGGCTGAGAAAGCCGTGAAGGAATGTGAGGCGAAGATTGAAAAACTGGAAGCGAGAAAGAAGGAGATTGATGAACTCCTGATGAAACCGGAAAATGCAACCAACATGGAACTCGTTACTGAATACACCGAACTCATGAAGGGTCTCGATGAGGAGAACGAGCGCTGGATGCTCCTTTCGGAAGAACTGGAAGAAGTTTCGAAATAACAGTAACATTAATATAAAATAAAGAGAAGAAAATGAAAATGAAGATGATCTTACCGATGATGCTGATTGCAGCTTTGCCGTTAGGCGCTGATGCTCAGAACAAATCGGGTCTTGTCATGAGCAATCTCGACAAGACAGTGAAGCCAGCAGACAGTTTCTATCAGTTTGCTACAGGTGGATGGCAGAAGAACAATCCTCTTCCTGCCGCTTACAGCCGTTATGGCAGTTTTGACCAGCTTGCTGAGAACAACAACAAGCGCATCAACACCATTCTTTCTGAACTCCAGAAGAAGACTTACAAGGCTGGAACCATTGAGCAGAAATTGTCTGATTTCTACAAACTCTCTATGGATGTTGACAGCCGCAACAAGGCTGGAATCGCTCCTGTAAAGCCTCTTATGGATGAGATTGAAGCTGCCAAGACCAAGGACGAGCTTCAGAAGCTTCAGGTTAAGTATGCATGGATGGGTCTCGGTTTGAGCTATGGCGCAGGTTTCGCTGCCGATGAGAAGAACGTAACCATGAACATCTACAACCTGATGCAGGGCGGTCTTACTCTCGGTGCCAAGGATTATTACCTCAATAACGATGCTGCAACCGTAGCTATCCGTGAGGCTTATAAGACTTACCTCGGCAAGATGTTCCAGCTCTATGGTTTCTCTGCTGATGAAGCTGCCAAGAAGGCTTCTGCCGTATTCCTTCACGAAACAACGCTCGCTACTTTCTCAAAGAGCCGTACCGAACTTCGTGATCCTCAGGCAAACTACAACAAGATGACCTTGGCAGAATTCAAGGAGAATTATCCTAACATTCCTCTAGAGGCACTTGCCAACGCCGAGGGAATCAAGAGCGAATATCTCAAGGAGATGATCGTAGGTCAGCCTGCTTTCTTTGCCGGTTATGACAAGGTGGCAGCTGCAGAATGTGCAAGCACATTGAAGGCTTTGATGGAGTGGGACATCATCTGTAGTTCTGCTTCTTATCTCAGCGATGAGATTCGCGAAGCCCGTTTCGAATTCTTCGGCAAGACTATGAGTGGCCGCAAGGAGGATTATCCTCTGTGGAAGCGTGCTACTGCTCAGGTTGATGCTCAGTTGGGCGAGGCGCTCGGTAGCATCTACTGCAAGCGCTATTTCCCAGAAAGCTCTAAGAAGATGATGGAGGCACTCGTGAAGAATCTTCAGATCAGCCTCGGTCAGCGTATTGATGCTCAGACCTGGATGAGCGATGCTACAAAGAAAGCTGCCCACAACAAACTCGACAAGTTCTATGTAAAGATTGGTTATCCTAACAAGTGGACTGATTTCAGCAAGCTCAGCATCGACCCATCTAAGAGCTATTATGAGAACGTAATGGCTTGCCGCAAGTTTGCCAACGATAAGGAGATTGCAGAGAAGGCAGGAAAGCCAGTAGATAAGGATGAGTGGTTCATGACTCCTCAGACCGTGAACGCTTACTACAATCCTACTACCAATGAAATCTGCTTCCCAGCCGGTATTCTCCAGTATCCTTTCTTCGATCCTAAGGCTGATGCTGCATTCAACTATGGTGCTATCGGCGTAGTAATCGGTCATGAGATGACTCACGGATTCGATGATCAGGGTCGTCAGTATGATGCTAGCGGTAATCTGAAGGATTGGTGGACAGCTGAAGATGCAAAAGGTTTCAACAAGCGTGCTGATATGTATGCTGATTTCTTCAGCAACATCAAGGTTTTGCCTGATCTGAATGCCAACGGCCGTTTCACCCTCGGCGAGAACCTTGCCGACCATGGTGGTTTGATGGTTTCATACAATGCCTTCAAGAATGCTACTGCTAAGAAGCCATTGAAGAACAAGGATGGTTTCACTCCTGACCAGCGTTTCTTCCTCGCCTATGCAGGTGTTTGGGGACAGAACATTACTGATAAGGAAATCCGCAACCGCGTAAAGAATGATCCTCATTCTCTCGGCAAGTGGCGTGTTGATGGTGCGCTTCCTCACATCGATGCATGGTATGAGGCATTTGGTGTAAAGCAGGGCGACAAGCTGTTCATTCCTAAGAACCAGCGCCTGGAGCTTTGGTAATTCCGGAAGGAAGTTTTTCCGAATAGAATTTTTCGGGAATGGTTTTTCCGAATAGATAGAAAAAATAAAGTCCTGATGTTTCGTTTGTTTGAAACATCAGGACTTTTTGTTTTATGCTTGAAATATTTTTTGATAAGAAACAATAGAATAGGGGGTTATTGCTTCTTCTCCAGTTCCTGAAGATTTTCCATCTTCTTCGATTCCAGGAATTCGTAAATGCCGCAGAGATGTTCGCGGACGCGACCATGACCGAACTCATAAACCTTGCTGACAAGACCATCAAGGAAATCACGGTCGTGACTAACCACGATGAGCGTTCCGTCGAAATCGAGCAAGGCCTGCTTCAGCACATCCTTGGTCTTCAGGTCGAGGTGGTTGGTAGGCTCATCGAGAATCAGCAGATTCACCGGCTCCAGCAGCAGTTTGAGAATGGCAAGGCGGGTGCGCTCACCTCCCGACAATACTTTCACCTTCTTGGTAGAATCCTCTCCGCCAAACATGAATGCTCCAAGCAAATCGCGTATCTTGTTGCGGATTTCACCCTTGGCAACATCATCAATGGTCTGGAATACGGTAAGTTCGCCATCGAGCAGAGAAGCCTGGTTCTGGGCGAAATAACCTATCTGCACATTATGTCCCAATTCCAACTTTCCTTCGTTCTGAAGCTGACCCATGATACATTTCACAAGCGTTGACTTACCCTCTCCGTTTCTTCCCACGAAGGCAATCTTGTCGCCTCTTTCTACGGTAAGATTCACGTCGCTGAAAATCTTCTTGCCATCAAACGACATCGCCACATCGCTCATCTGAACCGGATAAGCACCGCTTCGTGGGCTCGGCGGGAACTTGAGTCGAAGGCGACTTGTATCTTCTTCATCCACTTCGATAAGTTCCAGTTTCTCCAGCATCTTCACGCGGCTCTGCACCTGGAAGGTTTTAGAATAAGTGCCTTTGAAGCGTTCTATAAAGTCCTTGGTTTCAGCAATCATCTTCTGCTGTTCTTCATATTTCTTCATCTGCTGTTCGCGGCGTTCCTTGCGCAGTTCCAGATATTGGCTGTAAGTGGCTTTGTAGTCGTAGATGCGGCCCATGGTTACTTCGATGGTTCTTGTTGTAATGTCGTCAACGAATTTTCGGTCGTGGCTGATGACAACTACCGCTTTCGAACTGTTGATGATGAAGTCTTCGAGCCAGCCGATAGATTCAATGTCGAGATGATTGGTTGGCTCATCGAGCAGCAGCACGTCTGGCGATTTCAAAAGCAGTTTTGCCAGCTCAATTCTCATTCTCCATCCTCCCGAAAACTCGCTGGTAGGGCGGTTGAAATCAGAGCGTTCAAAACCGAGACCTAGCAGCGTTTTCTCTACATCTTCCTCGAAATGAGTCATGTCGATGGCGTAGAATTTCTCTGAGAGAGAGGATACTTTCTCAATGAGCTGCATGTAATCATCGCTGTCGTAATCGGTACGGGTGGTGAGCTCGTTGTTGATGCGGTCAATCTCAGCCTGCATCTCGTGCAGATGGGCGAACGCCTGGCAGGTTTCCTCGAATACGGTTCTGCCGTCTTCGGTCATCAGATGCTGAGGCAGATAGGCGATGACGCAGTCCTTGGGAGCGGAAACGGAGCCACGTGTGGCATTTCTCACACCGGCGATGATCTTAAGCAATGTGCTCTTTCCTGCGCCATTCTTTCCCATCAGGGCTATACGGTCCTTCTCGTTGATCTGGAAGGAAATGTCTTTGAATAGGGTGGTGCCGCCAAATTCTACGGTCAATCCATCAACTGTAATCATATTATTTTCTTCTTGTTCAAATTTTTGTTTCTTTAAGCAACTCCCCAGAATGCCCCGTTCCTGCCGTTTTCGGGGTCTTCATTGATGACCAGCGCCTGCCATCATTTATGACCCGTGTTGGTCTTAAGAGAAGACCTGAGCAAGGCACAAAAGGCTGTTCTTTCGATTGCCGGTGCAAAGATACAACATTTTTGGGCAGAATGCAAGCTTTCACCCTAACTTTCTATGCAAGAAATGCTGTAAGTAGCTGTAATACAATAAGTTCTATTGATTTTCTGTCTGAACTTTATTGCAAAAACAATGAAAATGCAAGAAAGGACTCGGAAGTAGCTGAAGAAATGAAAAGGGGTCATTTGGTGTCAATGTCATTTAGGGTCATTTGAAAAAGTAAATGTCACTTGGCTGCTATAGTATATATAAATATTTATTTATATATATCTATAGTGACTTTTTAACTCTCGGAAAACATAATGACCCTAAATGACTTTGACCTAATGACCCACTAAGTGTAATGCTTGAATGGGTTGTTTGCTAGAGTATGTGATAGTTCTAAATTACTTGTGTATGAGATAATTACGAAAGTTTATGTCAGGTGTGCTTCATTTATGTGTGTATAATAATAATCTACATTCTCTGGTGCGAAATACTGTACATTGCACCGCTCTAGTGCTCATTTTTTATATCCCCAATTCATTGTATTTGTCAAAAATACCTACCTTTAGTGCATGATTCCGAGTCCGAGGAGGGGTATTTTTCACCCTTAGGAGAGGGGGTAAAATACCTTCCTAACCCCCATATTTTGCATTTTTCCGTTAAATAACGTGATAAAATTCTTGGGTTTGCCAACTTTTTATTATCTTTGCTAGCAATTAACAAAATATTGACGTAATAATAGTCCGAAAAGCTAGAAACTGCATAATAACTATACTACGATGTAAATGGGTAATCTATTGTTATATAGCTATTTAGTATGTATATTTCGTGTGTGAAGTAAAGTCTGTATGTTGGGTTATAAATGGAATATATATTTACTTTTTGAATCATAGCATTCGCTTTTTATGCATTCTCCCAATACCTGTTTTCTGCGATGAAAAACGGAAAAAATAGAGTTTTCTGATTACATAAACCCGTTTTTAGCCCATGAATAGCCGATTTTGCACTTTAATTCATACCCTCATCGAGCAGCTGAAGGAGGAATATCCATTAGCCACGATTCATGGTCATAATGAATTTGCCAACAAAGCCTGCCCCTGCTTTAATGTGAAGAAGGAGTGGGGCTAACAGATAGGGAACGCGCTGCGTTCCCTATTTATACTTATTTTCCGATGCACCAAACGTAACCAACTGAATGTCAGTTATTTAACATAGGTTTGAGCCATATGAAAGCCGGGCTAAAATGTAAGGATTTTTATCTACTTAATTATCTGATATTCAGTACTTTTTAGTCCTACATTCCTACTTTTTTCAAGTATCTTTTTGAGCCCTTTTCTACGCCTTTCACTTTCCCACGCAAATAATGAATGTCATTGATTCTCAGTCGGTTAAAAGTTAACGCGCTATTTGTGAGCCGCTTTCCTTCTGAATGAAAAGAATGTTGATTATCAGCTACTTACGATTTTCGTATTTTCACTTGGTTTCACTTGATTTCATTCATTTTGTATGTCACTTATCTTTACAAACCCCCATTTTTAGGGGTTGAAGATTTAACATATTTAACCTTTGTAAACACTCAAAATCTGCATTTTCGTGCTAAAACGTGGTTTTTTACCATTTTTGAGAGGTCGGCTTTTATCTGAATAAATCTGCCATCGTCAGCTGGCATTGGATGTCATCAGAATAGCCGCCCGGCGCAAGTCCATAGGAGGTAATCATCGTGATGAGTACCGTTTTCTCGGTGCCTGTTTCCCTGATGAAGGTCTCCCTTCGGTTGCGAATGCGATTGTCCTCTTCTTCTGTAATAACGTAAGGGGCGTTGGTATATTTCATCTCACAGAGATTAATTGTATCGTCATTTCTGTCGATGAGCATATCTATCTGTGCTCCTTTCGTCAGCGTCTTGCCAGTAACTGGGTCTTTCGTTCCCTTATATGACCAGGAATGAACGCTGCTCACAACGGCTGAGAAGCCGAGGGCTGCCTTAATCTGGTTGACGTGCTGCATGCAGACACGCTCGAATGCTCTTCCTGCCCAACCGTAATGGATGGATGAACCTGCGGATGAAGACCAGAAATGCTCATCCCCATTGGTGTTCTCCGATATGAAATCGAAGTAGAATAGGGTGTAGTTGTCTATGAGCTGGAAGGTAGCATCCTTCGTCTTCTTGCCGATGGCTGTGAACTTGCGGATGAAACCGCACTGCTCCAGCTCCTGTAGCGCTTTCGAGAAATCTGCGTTGTCTGAGAGTTTCGACGCTTTCAGCAACTCATCTCTGAGCAGTCCCTGTTTCTTCTTGGCAAGCGCTGTGATGATTGCTATATGACAGCGTGGCTTCTTGAACAGGGAAGCGTAGAGAGCATCAAACTCTTGTGTGAGTTCTCCACCTGGCTGGAAGAATATCCGGTCGAAATTCTGTGCCACGCTCATTCCCTTTTTCAAGAAGCTCCAATAGTATGGGATTCCTCCCAAGGCCATGTAAGCTTCGAGAATCTGTCGGTCCTTATAGCCCAGATTCTTCGCTTCGCAATACTGCTTGCATTCTCTGAGGGTGAATGGTTGCAGCAGAACCTTGCATGTAAGACGGTTGTGAAGGCCACCATAGTTCATGACCACATTGTCGATGATCCATGATGTGGCGCTTCCACAGATGACCAGGATAAGGTCTTTTCTCGTAGAAGCCCATGCGTTCCAGAAATGGTCGAGTGAACGGACAAAGTTTGATTTAACAGTGTCCATCCAGGGAAGTTCATCAATGAAGATAACCTTCTTCTCTTCGTTTTCCGGAAACGTATTCAGGAAATTCCACAGCAGTCCAAATGCCTCAGACCATGTCTTGGGCATTGCACATTTTCCCATTCCGGCAAGATAAAGAGATTCTCGAAAGTCGCTTAACTGCTGCCTGCGAGTGGCTCCGTATGTGCCGGTATGCTGGAAAACAAAATGACTCTTGTAGGCCTCTCTGATAAGAAAGGTCTTGCCGACACGTCGTCTTCCGTAAACAGCCACGAATTGTGATTCATCAGAACTCATCAGTTCGTGGAGTGTTGCTATTTCATTTTCTCTGCCTATTAACATATCGTATTTCTTGTTTTATTCTCTATTTATTTATGTGGCAAAGATAGTGCAAACCGAATGCAGAATATCAAGCTTGCTTGAATATTTTGCTGAGGTGCAGCCTATCTTCTGCAAAGATACAAAAATATATCGATAAGTCGTGGAAATGTATCAATATTTAACAGATTTCCACGGAAAATCGTAACTTTTTCGGTTTTTTGCACTGAAAAGTATGTGGCTCAGATTTTTTTAGAAACCTATAGCAGTCTGTATTTACCACTTCATAGCCTCCTTAGGAAGCAACGGAATGGCTCCATAGCGTCCTAAAAGATAACCCTTGCGAACATCTTCACGAGGCTTGAATTCTGCCAAGGATGTAAGATGTGATGCTCCATCCTTTCCCTTCTCGACAAACCAGACTTCATCAGCTCTGATAAGGTCGAGGTTGAGCAGGTTACATTCATGGGTGGAGAAGATGAACTGAGCGTCTCTTCCAGACTCCAGTCCTGAGAAATAGCACTCTAAGATTTTCTGCGAGAGCATCGGGTGCATACTGCGGTCAATCTCGTCGATTAGATAATCAACTTCATTTTGTTTCAAATCGATGAGCATTGGGATGAAGTCGAGCAATCGGATGCAGCCATCTGATTCTTCGCTCAGATCAAAAACAACCTCTGTGCCGGAAGTAAGATTCCGGTGAACAGCCTTCTGCTTGTAAATCTCATATCCTCCGTTGGCATTTACCTCGAAAAGAAGCATTTCGCCTCCAGCTGTGGCAGCCATGCTGTACGCCTTGCCGTTCTTGGCTTTGCTGAGTATGTTGTCAAGTAAATCGGAAGGTAAGTTCACATCTTCCTTCTTGATTTTGTACAGGCGCACGTCTGAAATGCCCGTGTTGAAGTAGGCAAGAAGCGAGCGAGTCGTTTCCTGCAGCTCATCATTGTTTTCAGTAAGGAAAGAAATTCCCTGCAGGCGTGTGCTTGGGAAGATGATTTTCAAACCGTCAGCAAACCAGTTCTTGGCCATGCGTATGGTTTCAAGTCCCTTGCCGTTTCTGCGCACATACTCTGAAAGGAAGCTGGAGTCGGAAGGAGTACTGTGGGCGATGAACTTCAGCAGCATGGATGTTTCTTCATTTCCATCCACCTTGCCAAACGTGAACTCGTTGCCGTCTGCAGTAACCTTTCTGGTGAAAACTTCCTTGTCGGTACGGCTGTTGGTTTCAAACAGCCATTCCTCCTTAATTCCTCCGATGTTGAACTCCATGCCATAGGCGAAGCACTTACCCTTGGTCTTGAACTCGATTTCTACCTTAGAGTTTTTCTCTTCGGTATCAGCAAGCTTGAAAGGTTCCACCTTGCTTTGCGGAAAGCTTCCATTGGCAATCTGCTGGAGCAGTGCAATGGCCTTGATAACGTTACTCTTTCCGGAAGCATTGGCTCCATAAACGATACCAGCCTTCAGCACAGAAATATCGTCACGCTTCTCTGCACGGGAAACATGAGACGGATGTGCGTTGCTCTTACCTGCCACAAAGCTGATTTGAGTCTCATCCTTGATGGAATATATATTTTCAAATGTAGCTCTAAGTATCATAACAATGTCATTTTCTTATTAATACTGATGCAAAGATAAGCTTTTTCTTCGAAAAATGTGTTTGTTAATGTCGAATACTTGCAAGAGTATTGCGTGTTTAACACACGTTAGTATGTTTGTGGCTAAGTCTCTTATGTTATCGTTATGATTATGTTCTGGTGTTGTACTATAATAAATGTAAATAAACCCTACAGATAAAACGGGTTAGGCTGCTAGTTAAAAAAGGATAAATGTAGGCGAGCATTTCAACCACGTGGTTGAAATGCTCAATTTTGTATTTGCTTGTGATTCTTTAAATTATGACTTTATGGAATTACCAAAATGGGCAACTTGTAGAAAAATTTGGATAGTTCAAACTGGAGGGAGTTATAATGCCGAATATGCCTTGTTGTTTAATAATTTCTATTCTAATATCGCAGTGAGTCTCACTTCGTCTCTTTGGATCTGCATTTCCATAATGCCATAGGGTGACTTATTATTCGTTTAACGATTGAGCTTTCATTGAATAGTAGAATATGTGTCAATGTTTAACCAAGTTCAATGTAAAATGGCCACGATTCAAACACTTATTGGTATTCTGATGTGACATTTTTTCTTTTTATAAAAGAAAACGCCGGAAAAAGTTGGTGGTTTCGAAATATTTCATTATATTTGCAATTAAAAATATTAAAAGCGGAGAATATGGATTTGACTCATAATATTATTGAATACGTAAACTGCTGCGTTGGCGCTTTTGCGAATCGTTTTAAGCTTTCTTCGGCAGATTCGTACGCCTATTTGCGCAGATTTAAAGGAATAGACTTCCTTGTTGATTGCTATGCGGCTGAGCATACTCTTTCTATAGAGGATGCTGTGGAGGATATTGCCATATTATGTCAAAAGAATGGAGGACGATTAGGATGCTAAAACTATATCATGGTAGCAATGTCGTGATAGATAAAATAGATTTATGTCTTTCACGAAAAGGCAAGGATTTTGGATGTGGATTTTATCTGAATCCAAATGAATCGCAAGCAAGGGAAATGGCAGTTCGTACTGCTCAAAGACTGCAGGAGGGAACACCTGTGGTTAATGCTTACTTGTTTGATGACAGCTTGCTTATGGAAGATTCAACGGTTTTATCCGTAAAAGTCTTTGAAGATTATTCTGAAGAATGGGCAGAATTCATTTTGATGAATAGAAGGAATATGACTTCTACGCCTGCTCATCCTTACGATATAGTTATTGGTCCTATTGCAGACGATACGGTTGGTCTCCAAATGCGTCGCTTTATTCAGGGCTATATCAGTATTGACAGAATGATTGAAGAATTGCGTTTCAAAAAGCCTGCAGTTCAGTATTTCTTTGGAACAGAAAAAGCTGTTAGTTACTTAAAGAAGATTTGATTATGAATGAAGATATTCAGTTTCAGATAGAATGCCTCTCTACAGAATTGGTTGAGATGCTGATGCAGAAGTATGGATGGGATATGAAGAAAGCTCTGGATGAGCTGTATTCTTCAGAAACCTACAAGCGCTTGTGTAATCCTGCCTGTGGCTTGTATTACGAAGGAGCAGTGTATGTTTTCTCTTATTTGGAGAATGAGATGGAAACTGGAGTTGTAAAATAATGGTAATAGTGAACGCATGCGTTCACTATTTGTTTTTCTAATTACAATTGAAGAAAGGAATTTAATTCTGAGAATATGGCAATTAAGGAAAAGAATGGAAATACGTTCCCTCATGAGCTATTCAAGGTTGGTGACTTGGTCACATTCCAATGGGATGATACGTTGAAGGATGGTATTGTCTTAGTTGTAGATGCTTATGGTACATTTGAATCTCCCAATATTCCTTCTTATGATATTATGGTAGAGAATGAGAATATGTTGTATAAGCATGTAAAATGCGATTTGATAAAATCGAAAATCTAAAGATAATGTGTCGATAAGTCGTGGAAATCTATCGTTTTTCAATAGATTTCCACGACTTTTCGGTATGTATTGCAGGAGTTGGTTATTAGTATGCAATATTTCTAAAGGCAAAAATAACCAACTAAAGATAAGTGGTAGATTAAGGTTCTAACACCCATCTTGATTCTTTTCCAGTTGGACCTATTGCCGATTCGTTAGTAATATAGGTCAGACCAAACTTAGTTTTAGTTTTCATTGCCTTGCGAATAGAGTACATTATTTGTTCTATCGTAAAACCGCATTTAGGATAATCTTGAAGAGCTAATTCAACCGCACACTCTTGAGCTATACCTGCATTGCCATTGGTATAGTAGCTTACTACCTGTTCGTCTGTAAGTTCGTCCACGGACTTGACAGAACATTGTTTAAGATATTCTTGTATATTCATATTGATAATTTCTTTTTTTCAATTACACAATCCTCTGGTACATAAAGCTTCCATCGACATAAATAGGTGTCAGAATCGCCTGTTGAGGTTAGACGTTTGGTATGCAAGGCACCTTTTGAGCGGCACATTTCTATGAATTGGTCGCTTATGTGATGATGCTCTTTGCTATGCTCCAGGATGAATCCTACCTTTTGATAGAGGAATGCTTTATTGTACAATGCCAGATACTTTTCGAGTTTTGGCTCATCAAGCAGTGATATTCCTTCCATGCAATGAAGCAATTCCTCAATGCCTCCAGCACGTTCTATACGGTCGCAGCAGTCTATGATTGTTCGTTCCAAATCAGTTACACGTACATAAGGATTTCCCTTGGGAGTTATAACGCCATTTTCCGCAGTTGGTTCAAAAGGGGCTGCACAGTACACAAAGTCTATTCCTTCAAAAGCAAAATCTTTGAAACGGCTTTTGCTGCCAACATAGACATTGTAGAAAGGTTGGTGAGCAACTCCATGTAATTCAAGGGCTGTGTGCCAACCAACATGTGAAGATTCTGAAATCTTGGAACTCAACTCGAACTTGTCACACATGGGAGCATCTGTCGCTGGATCAATGGTGACGTACATGTTTCGTCTAATGGGCTTCAGAACCTTCTGCGATTGCCATCGGGATATGGCCGTGGATGTTCCTGCATGAGACAATTTCATTTCACGCATCACATCTTCAAAGTTGAAGATCCTCATCTTGTATAAAGCCGTAAAAGTTGCCATTTTTGCATCGAAGTATTTATATATGAATAACTTTGTGCAAAAATAGCAACTTTTCTTCAAATATCCTAATATTTAAGCAAGAAAAACGAATTATTATACTATTTTCAGAATAGGCCAACGAATGGTGTCAACCTTGCTCCATTTCGTATAACTATTCTTGCATTTCAGCAAGGAAAAATAGATTTTCCCAAAATCCTTGACTATATGTTAATAAACAAGTTTATTTCGGCATATATACATATATGGTTTTCTTAAACTTGTAAACTTCCTGGTTTGAGTGGTTAAAAATTGGTAGAGGTTTACTATTTGAGTTTGAAAGAACATGTATATATACATGGGTAAACTTAAACCTTAAACTTGTATGCTGTATGCGCCGTAAGCTTTGCCTTGACTGCTCTTTAGCTGGTTCAAGGCTTTGCCTTCTTCTCCTTGCTGAAATTTCGACGTTCTTCTCTTCAACTTCGCTTGTTGCCAGGAGATTTGGTTGAACTTGCGTCTTGTCTCAGGCATCATGCTTCTTTGCTCAGCTTCCTTCTACATGCCGATGCTTACCCTTGGCATTCATAGGCCAGATTGTTCTGTCCTTGGCTTAGCCTTATTCATGTTCATGATGAAGTTTGGTTTTTTCAGCCAGTCTCTTGAACTTATAAGCCGTATTGCTCAACCAGTTTGCTTGAACAACATCGAGGAGGATGCAGCTTTCTTTTACCCAACCAACTGCAGATATTTTCTACTTATCCTTTTCATTCATATTTTTGGACGAAGCATCCACACTTACTTTTTCCGCTGCAAAGTTAGTGCAAGCCACATTTCTGCAAGTACCAGGTGCCTTATTCTCAGAATTTTTTCAAAAACTTTTCCGTCTGCTGCTCATCCAAAAAACTTTTCCTGCCCAAGGGTGAAATAATTCGATAATTCCTTGCTTCTTATGTTTTCCTTGCCAACTCTGATAGCATCGTAAAAAATAAATGTTTCACTTCTAAAAATATTGAATTATGAAAAAGATGGAAAATTCTTTCGCAGTAACTGGTTTCGTAGGTAAGGATGCAAGCATCCATCAGTTTACAACAGCAAGCGTAGCTCGCTTCTCACTGGCCATCAGCCGCAATGAGAAGAATGGCGATGAAAACTCTCGCACTTCTGCCTTCATGAATGTAGAGGCTTGGCGCAAGAACGAGAATACCTCTTCATTCGACCGCCTGGTCAAGGGAGCACTCCTCACTGTAGAGGGCTACTTCAAGCCAGAGGAATGGCAGGATGCCGAGGGAGTCAAGCACAACCGAGTGATTCTCGTAGCCACCAAGTTCTACGAAGCTGTTGAGAAGGAGAATGCTCCTGATTCTCAGCAGGGCAAGCCCCAGAAGGATAAGTAAATCCTTCTCTCCAGATAAAAGAGCGGCCTTCGGGTCGCTTTTTTTGTGCTTATACTTCTTGTCATTTTAATCATTCTGCTTCATTTTAATACCCTATTAAAACGATGCAAAACCGTCAATAACCAACAGATATACAACAGGTTTTTCTATTTTATGCTTATACTTTTCCTTGCTGAAAGGATAGCCAGTTATAGGAGGATTTCATTCATCGACTTCTGGGAATCGGTAAGAATTCTGTTGCGAAGGTAACGGTTCTGCCTTATCTTTACAAGGTCAGGGCGCTGCTTTGCTGAAAAATCTCCACACCATTCGGATAGTATTTTGCAGACAAAACCTTGTATGGATAGCCATAACACCTTCTGAATGCAACATAATTTTTAACCATCCCCGAAGTAGTTGATCTACGAAAGGGAGATAAAATCAGATGGCATTATGACAACAATGAAATCAATTCTCAGCCGACTAACCCAGGCGGTGAACGGCACAGACAAGGAGCTCTTCAATGAAAAGGAGTTGAACCAGTTTGCTTCATTCTATCTTGATAAGTGGGATGAAAACACAAGCGAGGACGTGGTGGCAGAGTCTTTCGTGGACTATTGGTGGAATACCAGCAGGGCTTGCAGACGATGCTCGGAATGTGGCAAGCTGATACGTGAGGGTTATTGCGCTGACATGGGAGTAGCCTACTATTGCAGCAAGGAATGTCTGCATAGCGACTTCACGGATAAGGAATGGACAGAGGAATGTGAATCCAACGACCAGAGTTATTATACAGAATGGTAATCAAATAAATATACAAGACAATGGCTAATCAGGCAACTACAACCTACAAGGTCACAGGAACCCAAAAGGCAGTAAGCAACCTTTGGAACACCCTTCAGCGCATGGAGGTGAACAGCAGGAACATCTGGCTGGATGACCTTGCCAAGCACTATGGAATCGACTATCAGAAGAAGCACATCAGCGTGCGTGGTCACATCTACTGGGCAGAGTATGAGGAGGATGAAGACACCAGTCTGCTTTCCTCCGAGACCGAAACTGCCTGGGATGCTTGCAATGACCTCTTCTTTGAGATAAACCGACTTCTTGATGATGAGTTGAGCATTTCCTACCGATGCTGTGAGTGTGGATGTGAGGTCTATTACACCCACGATGAAGACGATTATTTTCCCGAAGAATGCTGCGTCAGCGCATCCGGCGAACCATTCGAGGATTGTTGCGATGATGTTTACGGCACTATCGGGGAAGCCATCAGGGAATGGACTTCCAAGACCGGCATTGAGCAGGGTGAGCGAACCGATGAGCAGATGATGGACTTCATCAATGAATATGAGTATGAGGACGACGACACCTATTTCTACATCCGAACGTTCACCTTTGAATAAATGACCCCTCAAATCCTGACGTTTCCCCTGACACTTTGGGTTGTTAGGGGAAGCGTGGAGGAACTCTCGCCAGATACCCGTACCTTTGTACACGTTAATACATGTCGCCACGTACACGTGAAGCCATGTACACATGAATACGTTAATACATATATACAAAAAATTTTATATTATGTCATTGAAAATCATTACATTCGCCAATCATAAAGGTGGTGTTTCGAAGACCACCTCTACAGCCTCCATCGGGGCTTGCATGGCACGTATGGGCAAGAAAGTCCTGCTCATAGACCTTGACGGTCAGGCAAATCTTACCCTGTATTTCATCCCGAATGAAGATGAGGTGCAGGCAAGCATCTTTGACTCTCTGGTTGATGGCGCACCCCTGCCAGTGAAGCACATCAGGGAGAACCTCGACCTCGTTCCTTCCTCCCTCGAAATGGCAAGCGCTGAAATTGCCCTCACCAATCTCCTGGCAAGAGAACAACTGCTGAGCCGACTGCTCGAACCCGTAAAGCAGAACTATGACTACATTCTCATAGACTGTCCTCCGTCTTTGGGAATCGTCACCACAAACGCTTTCCTTGCAGCTGATGAAATCATCGTTCCGATGACTCCAGAGCTTCTTCCTCTGAAAGGAATGAGAATGCTCGATTCCTTTGTCTCGACCTTGCAGCGAGTGAAGCCGAACCTCAGACTGGGAGGAGTCTTTATCGCCAGATTCAACCATCGCAAATTGAACAAGGTGGTTGAGCAAGCCGTGAAGTCCCGTTATGAGACTATCACCATGCAGACTCGCATCCGTGAAAACATCGCCCTGGCAGAATCGGCAGGCAGCGGTCAGAGCATCTTCGAGTACGACCCTCAGTCGAACGGAGCGAAGGACTATCAGGCATTGACAGAAGAAATTATTTCACGTAATCAGTAAAGACTATGGCAAAGAAGAATATGGACATCCTGCTTGGCAACATTCTCGGAAAGGCTGCCATTCATCCGCAGGACAGATTTGACAAGTCTCCTGGGGACTCGAAGGAAGAACAAAATGAAGTTAAAAGCCCTCTGACAGAGAGCGATTCGCCTAATGATGAACCCTGGCGACATTTCTCCTTTATCTGCTCAAAGGAACTCGTTGACAAGGTTCAGAGCATCGCCCGAAAGGAAGGCTTCACCATCCGCTCCTTCATGGAATACGTCATGAAACAAGGCGTTGAAGCTTATGAGTCAAAGTATGGTAAGGTCAAGAAAGTCAGGACTAAAACCATCCGGGAAGTCATGTAGAAAATGTGAATGTGTAGCCATGTACACATGAATACATTGATACACGTACACGTTGATACATATATACATATAGACGTTGATACATGTCTACATATGGATATGAATACAATGAATTTAAATAACATCAAAAACGAAAAGTCATGAAAATGAAAAAGAATCTTTCGATCGCCATCCTTCTGATGATGATGGCTTCACCAGTAGTATTCACCTCTTGCGGCAATGATGACCCGATGGAGGAGGTCGATAGTCCGGAAACAAAACTGGACGTTTGGACAGAGCCATTCCACATCATGGGTGCAAATGTGGATGAGGTCAAGAGCTATATGGCTCAATCCATGAAGCGTTACCGCCAGGTAGCTGAGGCTTCCGGCGACAACATCCAGTTGACCTTTATGACTGGGCAGGGTAGTGAAGGCGTTCTTTACAGCTTCTCCAGTCTTGACGGTTCGCTTTATTCTGTCATTGATACGGAGCGAAGTGTGAATCGTGGGCTTGTCATTGACTATCTGAAGAAGCACTACACGCTTGTTTCTGCTGATGAAGCCAGCCTGCAGTATTGTTTCACCAACCAGGACAAATCCATGGTTATTACAACCATGAAGATTTCAGATTCCTATTTCAATGTGAACTATTCATTGGTTTATTGATTGAGAAAAATAAGATTTCCACCATCAGAACTTCGTGCTCTGGTGGTGGTAGTTTTATCTGTGCGTGCTTGAAGGAGCATCCTGCTCTTTGTTGTGCTAAATAATAATAAAAATAACGTCTGATGGATATAAAAACAAGTTTTATTTCTTATATTTGCAATCAAATTACAAATATCGAGGTTAAAATGGTTTTAGAGATACGTTTAAGCAATATGTTCTCGTTTCGAGACGAGGTGACTTTGGACTTGCAGGCTGCCAAGATTCAGACAAAGAAGGCAAGGGAGCTTGAAGGTAATCTGTTTTCCGTGGATGGAGAACAGATGTTGAAGAGCGTTGCCTTATTTGGAGCCAACGCTTCGGGTAAAAGCAATGTGATTAAAGCCATCAGAGCTTGTGTGAACATGGTTCGTTCATCACATAATTATAATGTTGACACCAGGTTTGCCATCTCACCTTTCAAGTTTGAGGATTATGCCAACAAGCCAAGCTCTTTCTACATCCGTTTCCTGCTGAATGGAGTAGAGTATGAGTATTCCTTCTCCTTTATGCATAATGAAATCATCACCGAGACATTGTACTATTATCCGAATGGTCGCAAGTCGCTGGTATTCAGCCGTGATGAAAGTAGAGGAACTGAGAAGAAAGACATCTATGAGTTTAAGACTGTCATCAAGCGTCCTTTTGATGTAGCTGACAATACATCGAAGAAGACACTCTATATTTCTCGTGCCAGTCAGATGGACAGGGAAATAGCCCAAAAGATTTTCCTGTTCTTCTGCAATGACATCGTACTTGATTATCAGGTGGCTAACATTGATTCTCTGGATAATTTGTTCAAGGAACGAAAGGAGCAGATGTTGGAGGTGTTGAGAACGGCAGATAGCGACATCATTGACTTCAAGATTCAGAACAATGCCATCACGACGTTTCATCGTACCAACCCTTCCGTTGCGTTTGATTTTGAGACGGAAGAGTCGGAGGGAACCAAGACTTTGTTCCGGATGATGGTGAGGATGATTGGTATTATCCATGAAGGAAAGATGCTTCTTGTCGATGAGATTGACAACAGTCTCCATACCCAGCTGGTGGAATTTGTGATAGGTATGTTCAATCATAGCGACCATGCCCAGCTCATCTACACCACTCATAACACCCATTTACTGAACACCGATTTCCAGCGAAGGGATCAGGTGTATTTCGTGAACAAGCGAGAGGATGGAAGCAGTGATTTGTATTCTCTGTTTGATTTCAAGGATTTCCGGGACACGCTGGATATGGAGAAGGCTTATCTTCAGGGACGCTTTGATGCTATTCCAACTATATCTAATCTCGCTATTTAGCTTAGTATGAAGCATTTTACTTATCTTCACACATAAATAAAAAATATATGGCACAGATGAATCTTACTCCATTGGACGATGTGTTTGACAAGCACTTTGGAAAAGTTGGCACTCCGAAACGTGACGCATTTGAGAGTGACGTGGACGAAGCTTTACATGCTTATCGTTTGGGAGAAGCCGTTAAAAATGCTCGTATAGAGCAGAACCCTATTGCTTAATAATATATATAGAAAAAAGAGGGCGTACCATTCTGCCTTAAATACGCCCTCTTATTATACTCTATATAATAATCCAAACCTCTTTGATTAGACATATGATGTTTGCTATCAAAATGCAAACAGCAAATCCTGTGATCAACATCTCTTTTTTGCTTACGTCTTCCGTTCCCTGGAATATAAGATTGACGATAGTTTCAATAACTTGTTTCATTTCTCTGTGCTTTTAAAAAGGAAAGACTATACCACGTTGTCTTGTGGTTACATATGGGTTTTTGAAGTATTCTTTGTTATATGATAGAATCCACTTTCCAGAATCCTTTGTGAAAGAGAATAATGATTTATAAATATTTTCCCATTTTTTGAACTCCTTCTCATTTGGCTTACTGAAATTCGGGTATTCTTTGTCTAGCTCAATTTCTCTAAAAGGCTTTTTTTCTTCTTGGTAGTGAATTGTAGAGTCCTTTTGTTCATTCCATTTTGTCTTGCTCCAGAATATATAGGAGGTAAATGTTGAACTTGCGGCTCTTTTTACTATCCAGCTTTCCCCGTTAATCAGGCTTTCCATGTAGGCTTCTCTTATTCTTATCCATGTTGTTCTTCTTGGAACAGCTTTGTCGTTTAAGAAGTCATGGTATTCTTGAAGTGTTATACGATTTATCTTACAGACTAAAACAGAGTCTCCTTTGGATAGAATGGTCATATCAGATAGCATTTTTTTTGCAGATAATTTTCTGGAGATATTCCAAATACTCTGTCTTTCTTCATATTCGTAACGATGGGCTTGTTGTATTAAGCTGAAGTACTTGTTCATCGTGCAATATGTGATGGTTGCTATGATTGCCACCACGGAGATTGCCAAAGATATTAAAATCTTACGTTTAGTTCTTGCCATAATTTAAAAGTTTATTTTGATAATTGATATTTTTTTGTTCATTGTTTGCTTTTAATTAGTATATACTTTTTGATACTAAAGTAGCAATAGAGTATTGCACTTTCAAAAACGCTATAGCTTCCTATGCAGAAAACACTGTACTTATTAAAAGGCTGACTCCAGCAAAACAACAATTTTTCCTTGATACTTAACCCTATGGGCAAATCGCTGTACTTTAGTTCTATGCACTTAAATGTTACAGCTAATGCTATTAGAGCAATTACTAATGCAATGCTAATTTTTTTTTCTTGTTTCATTGTTTTGTTTATTATATTTACCGACCTCTAAAGGCTAGCTTATAGCATAACCTTTAGAGCTGGCATTTTATGAAGTTATCTATTCTTGTGAAATAAAGTTAGGATGGCGTAACAAATACTCGTAAAGGCGTTTGACTACGTCATTGTAAAATGTCTTGTCATCATACCTTTTGTTCTCCTTTTTATTGTATATTCCGTAATAGGATAAGTGATAAGAGTCGATAGCAAGAATGTTTCGAGATTTGTCTATCCAAATTCCTTCTACTTCTGTCCATTCAAAATTGTAGCCGTTGGAATTGAGAAATTTTTCTAATATCATATTCTTGTTTCTGCTATTGGAACAGCAAATGATAATTTTTGGATTAATATTCTCAATTTGTCTTTTCAGATAGTCTTTATAGACTTCTGCTTCTGCTAGAACTATTTTATCATTTGCCTTACCAGAACCCCCAGTTTTCTTCAAGTTAATTCGGGCAAAAGGGTATTGGTCTATAGCCTCCAATATGTTTTCATTCGGTATATTTTCAAACTCTATGAACTTCGATGGAGTATCCAATACAGATTTCAGACCGTAAATGATATAGGCTATTCTTTTGTCAAGAGAATGTCCTATTAACATAGGATGTTCAATAGTACTACCTCTTTTCCTGAAAGAATCACATCTTTGGTCCCATGCGCAGCCTCCTGATAGGTTTGGCTCTTTGGTGATAAACAAAACGTTTTTATTCAAGTTGTTTGCCCAAAGTATATTGTCTTTCTTGGACGATATTCTAACAATATCTCCCATCTCGTTTTGGTGTAGTTCCCCTTTGAACATGATGCCGTCGAAGCAGAAAGAATCCTCTACTTGCTGTCGGATTTCTTGCAGCTTGCTTTCTGGCATGTTGTCTATAACCATTCTGTTGATCATTTCTTGTTTCATTTCTTCAAGAATTTGATTGTTCGTGCTTTGATAATCTTTCATTTTTTGTCTCCTTACGTTTGTAAATATTGTTATTTCCATCTTATTCAAATTCCCAGTTTCATATATTCCCCAAGATAATTCAAAGTTGTGAATCCAGGAGCAGAAGAAATCGTTTAACTCTGAGTATTCTTCTTTTGAGAAGTTTCTTTTCTGTGGAATGTATATGATTAGACATATCTTCGAAGAACGTGTTATCTTTTTTTCCTTCTTAAGGTATTCAAAGAACCTATGCATGAAAACATGTGTTTCTTCTCTGGGTTTTGCGGCATCTTTGACACAATGGAAATTATGTTTTAGAATTGTTTCAATCTCTTCCTGAGGAACTGCTATAATTGCAGTTCCTGAGAGATATTTGTTTGTTACCTTTTGGTTCATACATTTATGCTTTAAGTGAGTAATTATTTTGATACATTGCCACAAGCTGACCATCTGGAAAAAATATGAGTTCCACCTTTGGGACCTTTTTCTTCATCTTCGGTTCTTTCCCATTCTACGTTCTGAACATGTGTGCAACCTAAATATTTTGCCATTGCCTTTAAATCATCTTCGGCATCAGACTTTTCCCGGTATGCATAGGTTTCAACATGTTGAATCTTGGTCAGATGGTCAAACCTGTTTCCTTGATAGTTACTAGAAACAATTTTAACGTCCTCATTATTTTCTATAGCCTTTATCATGTTCGCCATTTTCTGCTGATAGCTTTTTGCACATGATTTACAGAGATAATGAGCTTCCTTCCATAGCGAGTATTTGGGTGAGGTATATGAAGAATCTACTCTATGAAGTAAATCGTCTGCATTTGAATCGTAGTCTACTTTGGTTAAGCATTTTCCACACAAGACTTTACCACACTCATTGCATACATACTTGGTCAAGAAGTTTAGCTTCTTGTTACAATAACTGCATTTTGTCATAATTCTGTCTCCTATTTTTTATTGTTAATCAATATTCTCTGAAAGTTTTACAATCATACTGACCATATCTGGGCCTTCTACACAGTGCTTCGATGAACCACACCTGTATGGAAGTATACCGCCTTTGCATACGATGGGTGCTCCCTTGTAATTGATGTCTATTATTAGAACCAAGTCCCCATGATAACTATACCAATTATACTTCAATGATGAAAGAAGAAGCGGATTATTGTAAGTGTAAGACTTGATGAAAGGTATCAGAAACGTATTCTGAAATTCATCAATAGTGTCCATGTTGGGGTATCTAGTTGCAATCTCGTCTTGGAGCTTATTGGTCAGGTTTGTCTTATCATCAATCCCTATAATAAGTTTGCAAGGCTTTTGCTCACTTGTATTACACATGGCAACAATACTTTCAACAATCTCCTTTGGCTGGGCATTTTCATCCTTGGATCTATTCGCTGGCGTGAAAATACTCTTTTTTTTCTCAAGTGTTTCAGATTCTTCGAAGTCCAAAGGAAAGGCAACAAGGCTTGTTAGCCTACTTTGTTTTTCCTCATCTCTGAGATCTTGATTCACGAGAATCTGAAGTACTTCATTTCGTTTGCCTTCCGGTATGGATGGCATTATGTTGCTCAGTTTGCTAAGAAGTTCATTGAAGCTACATTCTAATTTTAATGGTTTTGCATCCTTGAGTAGATAGGAGCCATCCACATAGTGTATTTGTTCCTGTGAATTACTAATACCATAGGTCTCGTGGTCAGGATAGAATGTTTGCTCATCCTTTTTGACTAGATGGATGTTACCTCCAATCTTGAGATGACCTGATTCCATCATGCTGGTAGGAAACACTGGATATTTGTGCATTACAGAGTAAGGGATAGTGACAGACTTGTCTCCTACAGTTATAGTATATACATTGTTTGTATAGTTGGTGATTTCACCTATAAATTTTTGAAATTTACACATAACATTTATGTTTAAAGAGTTGCACTTAATGTTTAATTGCTCAAGGAATGTCTCTATGATATTCTCTTGAATGATAGTGGCTCTATATGAACCACCTTTACCTTTCAGCTTATAAAGGCTAGAGGTTTGATGGTATTTCATGCTCATTCTCCTTAGCGAATGATACAGCAGATACACTCTATCTGACTCGTTGCCATAGCTTACTTCATTCTTGTTGTTTGGAGCTCTGCTCCATGTATAGTTAATGTTACTCATTGTATAAAGTTTATTATAAGATGATGAATGCAAAAAGTTGCAATAATGACCTCTATAATGCGGCCTAGGAGTCCCTTGAACATTGATAGCTCCAGAAATCCCCAAAGTGGTCTGCAAATATAGTAGGTGAGGTTGTTGGCCCTTCCTGCTGATCGTAATATGAAAGTGATAATGTCTAATGCCGATATCACTCCTATGATGCTCAAAATGGTTGATATTTTTCCCATAATCTTTACTTTTTAATTTATTCAATAATTAAACCGAAAGAAGGCTCTCTGGAACCTGCTTCGGTAAGGTGGTGGAAATACCTATGGTTGAGCAGATTTTAGCCAGAGAGCCTATACCTATATTGTATATGCCAGACTTATTCCACACCAACCCAGACAAGTTCCACCTTTACCGAGTGTGAGAAGTCGTAAGACCTTAATGTATAATTCTATATATTCATAATTTTCTATGTTAAGAACCTTTCACCAACACCATTCTGGTTATTCGTTCTGGGTGCAAAATTATAGAAAATAATTAATGGCTCCAAACATATTGTTAATTATCATAAAACCGCGCGGAAAACTATAACTAATATTTGCAGATTACATTTTTTTTTCTTATTTTTGCACGAAAAATGGAAGAAATAATTAGAATAGAAGATAAAGCACATTGTTTGTTGAATAAACAATGTGATAGGTTGAAAAAGTCGTGGGGTGAAGGTACATACTTGCCAATTTTACATTGTATCGTTGTATATGTATTAGCTTTAAAAGCAAATATAAGTTGTTCTATGCAGGACTGGTTTCATAAAGTTTTGCATAGTAATTCGGTTGGTATAGATGAGGAAAGTTTAAAAGTCCTTATTAACATGGTCCCAGATACCATTGGTTATGCTGAAATTCAAAACTATATAGTTTCATCTCAAAATTCATTTGTAGATAAAGAGATTCTTATAGAGATTGAGCGGTATATGGAGTTGGTTAATTGTAAAAGACTAGAAACTAGTTTTTATAATACCGATCTTGCTGATTATTCTTTTAATTCAAATATTGAGTACTCTCTCATGTCTTACGGATATCACCGCTTGTTTGAGCGTTATTTATTCTCTATATATTCTTGCTGTATAGGGCAGCAGGTTATAGCTTCAAATACGTACTCCGATGATGATACATTGTTTGTTGTAGATTTAAGTGCATATATGAAAAATGAAAATACAGTCAGTAATTTACCACAGGAACTGATAAGTGCATATATGAAAAATGAAAATACATTCAGCGATTTAACAATGGAGCTGATTGATATGACAAATAGAGATAAAATAATTTTTATAATTCCTAATAAAATGCTAGAGCATTCATATATGTCATCTGATACTGTTAATTCGTATTCAAATGAGGTTAGGCAATATTTCCTAACATTTGGCTATTCTTGGAAAATCACTGAATTTGCTAAATGTAGTATAGCTCATAAGCTCGATGTTAAACAAAGTAAACAAGTAATTTTTTCTTTTGTAAAAAATGACATGTTTGCTTCATATTCTTACAATATAAAGGATTCTAGTAGTATTAAAGACAAATTTCAATCAGGTATGAATGACAATGATGTTTTATTTCATAATGTTACATCTCTTACCCTTCGTCCTTCCTTTTTCACACTTCATATTATGGTTAATAGACTATTGAAAGCATTTATTAAAGAGAAGTATACGCATGGGCTTCAAGGAGTTCCCTTATATCAAGATAGCTATAAAGTTAATTGGAAAGAATGCCTATCTTTTAATGATGTATTTAAAAGAATATGTATATATAGCGAGGGAGAAATCTCTTCAAGTAACGTTTATTGTGATTTGTATTTTAATAATATAGAAGAAATATGTGGTGATGCATATGAGTTAGAACCAGCTTATCGTTTAAATAATTTAAAACGTACTAATTTAAAGTCAATTATTCAAAAAGCTAGTGAACTTATAAGAAATGAAGCTTCTAGACATTCAATTTATTTACAGCCTTCTGATATGTTATTTCTTATGAAAAAGGTGGAGATTCCTGCAACGTTACTTGATTGTAAGAATAAGGAACTGGTTGAAATGGTAAATAAAATGTATGCAGCAGGACTTAAGTCTTCTAAACTTCAAAATTTGGAAACTGTAATACCTGAGATTAGTGAAGTAGAAGGAAAACCTTATTATGAGAAGTTATCAAAACTGTTGTGTCTCTTTGAAACATTTAAAATCTTACATAAAGATAAATACAATATTTATACATGGCATACAAAAATAGATTGTACTAATAATATAGATGAATTTCTGTTAAACAAGATGAGAAATGATGCAAAAACTAAGCATTTATTCTTTTTTTTATGCAGTGCTTGCATAGATGATTTGGATAAACTTATTTTTTTTAATACAGATGAGGGGCTATCATACAAAAATTATACGGATATGTGTAAAGAATTAATAGCATTCTTTCCTTATTTAAAATCTAACCAAATTAAAAATTCAGAAGACCAATTTAGGAAGAATATGAAAGAATTTTCAAAAGACCAATTTAGGAAGGATATGAAAAAAAAATCAGAGGGACAAGAGGCAGAATATGATATTACTATATTTGAAAAAACAGAAGATTCTGATAAAGAAACAAAGAAAAAGCGAAAAAAAACGTATTTAAAGTTAATAAAAAAATACGTTAAAACAGATCTGTTATTTATGGAAGAAGACCAAGAAGAAAGAGATGATTCTGCTTCAAGATTCTTAAAAGCATTTGCAGATTTTGTTAATTTTATCTGTTAGGATGAAGATTCCTCCTGTTAGATGAGTATTTAAAACTTAATATATTTCTGCATTTTTAAAGCTATAGTTATGTTTGTCCAAAGTCCGGACATTGATAAGTGCATACTCTGCAGAGAACTTTAAGTTTTTGTGAAATAGTAATCTGCTCCTGCTTCATAAAAGGTCTTGGTCCTGTTTCTTTCATCACTATTGCGATATCCTTATAGAGATAATCGGCTGATTTTCCCTGATAATGCTTCGCCCCACGCCATGAAGGATGCTACTGGAGTTCCACCTGATAGACCTTGCATTTATGTCAGCAGAGCATGACGTAAGTGCAAGGTCCTTCAGTCGGAAGGTGCCCACGAAACGACATCCGGTAGCTTACAAACTGAGTAGGTGGGACGCAAGCGATTCCCACTTAATCAGTTTGCCACTACTGCATGTCCATTCGTCGAGAAGGGCACTGGCTCACAGCATCAACCTTCATTTTCCCTCCCTTCCACCTTATTATAATATCCTGGTCTTCCTCTTTATAGGCATTCTGTCTTTCCTTTATAAATCTGTCGGCTTTTCTTCTTTATAATCTTCGCCCACGCCATAGTCCAGTAAGCATGAACAGTTAGCCAGGGTGTTGTTCTTTCGCAGGCCTATTTTATCGACTTACGAAGGAATAACACGCTGGCTTTTAAACTGTTGATACTTGCTTGGCCTATTCCCACCCGGCTTTTCTATCCCTGCAGTCATTCCCTGTTATACTTTTTCTTCTTACTGAAACCAGAAGGCTTTGATGCCGTATCGTCTTTGGGATTTCGGGATTCTTTTTCTGCAAAGTTATCGCGTATTTGGCAAATAGCAAGTCGTGATACGGTAACAATCTTCCTTTTCCATGTAACATGCAAAAGAGTATTTTTCCCATCAGACTTGCCTTATTGCCTTGTACGCACTTTGAAAAGCAGAAAAAGCTTCCCGATCCCAAGTCCGAAAGGACTTAACGAAAGGGAGAAAAAATTTAGAGACTATGGCAAAAGATTTCAACAACCGCCTGATTACTCCAGAATTGGAGAAGGCAATGCAGGACTATCCGCTCTATTCCCAGGATAGCAAGAAGAAGGATGCAGTTTGCATCGCAGTGTTTTTCATCGGCAACGCTCGCTGGTACATTCTTGAAGGACAGCGAGAAAATGATGATTTTGTGCTCTTTGGCATCGTTGTAGGTCTGGCAGAGACTGAGTACATCTACATTTCTGCCCATGAACTGGCAAGTGTGGAACTGGACGCAACCAAGTTCGGACTCGGCAAGGTCAGAGTGGAGCAGAGAAAGCCATTCCAACCATGTCAGCTTTCTGAAATCATCGACAGAGAGTTGCAGTCTTTCCTCAGCAGACTTTACGATTGAAAACATTTTTCTCGGTGGGTAGTGGCTGATGTCTGCTACCTGCCCAGTAACAACAATTAAAGCTATGAACATGGTACAGGTTTACATCAAGGGACAGGAGGATAAGGAATTGAGCAGCTTTTTGCGCTATTATCCGGTACGTATCAAGAACATCGGTATGGATGCTTTCTTCGACCGCCAGGTTATCTATGATTTCAAGGATGGTCGAAATCATGCTGATGTGGCGAAGTGCGTGGCAAAGATGCTTGTCAAGAAGTTTGGTCGCAAGGTTCGCAGCGTGGTTTTCTCTTGCGTTCCTGCAAGCAGCCAGGAGCGTAACGAGGCACGCAACAAGAACTTCTCTGAACTTGTCTGCAAGTTTTCAGGAGCAATCAACGGCTTTTCCCATGTCAAGGTTGTTGGCGAACGTACCGCAGTTCATGGCACAAAGGTCAAGAAGGAAGAGCGAGCAAAGCGCTTGAAGGAAAAGAATAATATTGAGGTGGATGCGAACTTCTTCAAAAACAAGATAGTCTGCATTTGGGACGATGTGGTTACTACCGGCACTTCATTCTGTGCCTACACCGCACAATTAGAACAAGTCGGGGCGCACGTAACAAACGGCATTTTCCTCGGCAAGACATCATATAAATATGTACAGCAATGAAAAGAAAGAACATGACAAAGTTTGATAAGGCTGTTTCGGCAGCCTTTACAGGTCATCGCTTTTATAATTTCTCGCAGCAGGAGGTCATAAGAGAGCGATTGACCAAAGCCATTCTCGAAGCTTACGAGCATGGCATCAGCAATTTTATTTCGGGATTCGCCATCGGTATTGACCTGATGGCAGCCCAGATAGTGCAGTCGCTGAAACCTTCCTGCCCGGGAATGACGCTTACCGCAGCCATTCCTTTCAGAGGTCAGGCAGATAGGTTCAAGCCCAGCGACAGGATGGCTTATGATGGATTGATGGCTTCAGCAGATGAGGTGATCATCCTTTCAGAATACTATTACACCCGATGTTTTCTTGACCGAGACGAGTTCATGGTTGAGAATGCGTCCCTTCTCATTGCCTTCTATGATGGGAGAGAGAAGGGTGGAACCTACTACACTTTCAAGAAAGCCAACTGTTTTGGCGTTCCGGTTGTGAATATATATTGAATAACTCGCTAAATATCAAGCTTATGAATGAATTTGTTGACATCATCGTTATCTACATCGTTCTCCGTGCCATCCTCGCCTTCCTGGGCGCATGGTGGCATGGAGACGGACGCAACGATTTCAGACGAGACCGATAAATGGATTGGTCTCGATAGTATTGCCAATCATCGTGGTGAAACCGCCGGGCAGACCGAAGAGTGTAGAATACCACCATTTATGCATCCATCTGTTTCCCTTATCTGCGATGCCTTGAAAGATTCATTTCTACGTTACATTGGCTTTTCTGAAAAATATTCTTAAATTTAATGCTGAAAAACTGTATATCTCATCTTTTCTTTGTATTTTTGCAAAAGAATTACGAATTTAAGCACGAAAGATATGATATTACAATTTAAAGTAAAGAATTTCCTTTCTATAAGAGAAGAGCAGACGCTGGATTTTACGGCTTCTGCTGACAAAACGTATGAAGACTACGCTGTTGTTAAAATAAAAGGTGTTCGCATTTCCAAATTGGGCGTTGTTTACGGACCAAACGCATCTGGCAAGAGCAACATCCTCAAAGCTTTGGCTTGGTTCATTTTTTATTTGGTTGCAAGTCGTTCCAAGAAACCTGGTACAGGCACAGGACTGACACCATTCATGATGGATGAGGATAGCCGAAACCGAAACTCATCATTTGAATTGATTTTCTATATTGGTGATGTCAGATATGATTATTCCGTTGTCTTGAACAACCAAAAGATTTATAAGGAAGAACTGTACTTCTATCCCAATAACCGCCGTGCGCTCTTTTATGAGCGTACTTGGAATGAGGACAAGAGCAATTCTTCAATTTCTTTCGGACCATTGCTGAAGTTGTCTGCAACACAGAAACTCTTCATAGAGTCAAATTGCATTTCCAATGCTACGGTACTCACAACCTATAAGAATGCAAACGTTGAAAAGAATGTTGAACTTGACAAAGTCTTCAATTATTTTGAAAGCGAGTTCATGCCTTTGCTCAGCAAGAATGATAATCTTGGACAGTTAGCTAACGATGTGGTAAGATTGGATGCTGACAGCAAGAAGTTTATCTGCGAGATGTTTGAAAAGGCTGATTTTAATATTTCCGACATATACATCAGGGAAGAAAAAGGTGAGGTTTCTGAGGAAGCAATGGAGAAGTTCAGAAAGATAGCAAAAATCTTACATATCTCGGAACCACAGGACAAGAGCATATCTACAGAAGAATTGTTCTTCACCCACAAGACTCCTTTCTATACGGGAAGTCTTTCTAACATGGTGGAATCGGAAGGTACCAACCGTATGTACGGTTTGTCGGCATTGTTATTTACACTTATCAAAAACAATCAGACATTGCTGTGTGATGAGTTGGAAAACTCGCTGCATTACGACCTGTTCACTCATATTATCAAGACATTCCTTGTAAATTCAGACCGGGCACAATTGATATTCTCTACTCATAGTCTTATGCTTCTTGACGAGGATTTTATCCGCAGGGATATGGTGTATTTTGCCAGCAAAAACGAATCGGGAGCGACAGAGATTTATCGTGCCAAAGATTTCGGTCTCCATAAGGAAGTGTCCATCCTCAATGCTTACAGAGCAGGTAAGTTGGGAGCGAAGCCTCAGTTGGGCAGTATATTTATTGACGAATAAGAAAGGAGGTTAACATGGAACAGAGACCGCTTGAATATACCGTCAAAATCTATTGTGAGGGTTTTACGGAATGGTACTACTTTGAATGGTTGCGCACCATCCATCTTGCTCCTGCTGAATATCGCATGGAAATCAATGGCGCTGCTAAGTGATGGCTAAAATTGCAAAGATACTCTATGATAATGCAAATATACAGAACTCTGCTATGCGAAAAAAAGCTGTAACTTTGCACCGTCAAAAGAATAGTTGAAATTAAAAGATTAGTTTAATTATGGAAAAGGAAATATTATTGAATAATGGAGTGAAGATTCCTACACCGGGCTTCGGAACGTTTCTTACTCCTGATGGAGCAACCTGCGTTGAAGCTGTGAAAGCTGCCATCGCTGCAGGCTACACCCACATCGACACCGCTGCTGTCTATAAAAATGAGAAGAGCGTGGGCGAGGGAATCAAGGAAAGTGGAATCAAGCGTGAGAATCTCTTTGTTACCAGCAAGGTTTGGAACACAGAGCGTGGCTACGACAAGACCTTGAAGGCGTTTGACAAGACTTTGAGCGATTTAGGGCTTGATTATCTCGACCTCTATCTCATTCACTGGCCAGCCAACGAGTTGCAGTTTGGCAAGGATGCAAATCAGCTGAATGTAGAGACTTGGAAAGCGATGGAGCGTCTGCATGAAGAGGGCTTGATTCGCAGCATCGGTCTTTCTAACTTCATGCAGCATCATGCAGAGCCAGTAATGGCGAAGGCAAACATCTGTCCGATGGTTGACCAGATAGAGTATCATCCTGGATTCACTCAGAAGGAGTGTGTTGAGTTCTGCAAGAAGAACAATATTCTTGTGGAAGCATGGAGTCCATTGGGAAGAGGTAATGTCTTGGATAATCCTCTCTTGAAGTCAATTGCTGCCAACCATGGCAAGAGTGTAGCTCAAGTAGTTATCTGTTGGGTGATGCAGACAGGCGTGCTGCCACTGGCAAAGTCGGTTACTCCAAGCCGAATCAAGGAAAACATCGATGTATTCGACTTTGAACTCTCTCAGCAGGAAATGTTTGAAATCGCATCGCTGAAGGCAGACAGAATAGGTTCAGACCCCGATACATGTGATTTCTAAAATTTTATAGTTTTGGAGTGAAATGCTCCCAAAAACATATAAGATGAAAATGTAAAAAGTTACGGAGATAATTCATATTCTCCGTAACTTCTTACATTAAGCCTCCATTTTTGAAGTTATTGGGTTTCCCTCAGTTCTTCTATGAGGTTTTCAAGAATATAATCATCGCTCATAAGCTGTAAACCATATTTCGGGTCAGACAGTTGCTGGTACACCTTAGTAGTGTAAAACAAGTTGAGTGCCCTTTCTGCATCAATATGTAGAGCTTCTGCCAGCATCATTATTATTCGGCTTTGTTTGCGCCATAATACAGAATCCCTCATAGTCAATCCTCCTTTTCTATTTGTTCTGACGAAATAAACGACAGATAGTTGTCAACAATCTCTTGGTTCAATATGCAGAGTTGATGATTTACAGCCTTGTATTTCAATTGTCCTAGGGCTTGCTCGGCTGTAATGACATTGTTCTCGTAGTCTTCTACTGTATCAATGACATTATCGTTGGCAACACCACCTTCCACGATGTCATACATGGTTTGCTTTGTACCTCCTTTGCGGCAATCTACAACATATTCCAGCCATTCAAGGTTGTAACTGTCGAAGATTTTAATGCGATAATCCTTATTCTTTACTGCGTCATAATCAAATGAATATATAGATAAAGTCGGTAGGGCGTTGCGTCCTTTTCTCTCTGCAATAGTTTTTGCCCATGAGGAAGCCTGTTGGCGCAATTTGGTAAGGTAGAAACCTTGCCCAAAGTCCACCTTCTTTCTTCCTAATTTTACAAGTGGTTTACCAACTTGTATATAAGAGCCATGATATAGTGTTATCATACTTCTTTCTCCCAGTTTAATAAAGTTTCACTAATGTCGTCTGCCACCCAGTCAAGGCTTTGTGTATGAAGGTCTTCATACCGTTTAATCAGCCTACGATGAATCAGTCCCTGTTTCAGCAGGCGGTCGTGCATCTCCTTTCCGGAAATGCCCAATTTCCGTGCTCCACTCTCTATTGCCATAACGGCGAAGTGAATATGTCTGTATGTATCGTTGTCTGAATATGCCATATTCTGTATTCCGTTTATTTTGTATTCTTTATTGTTTCTTCATGCTCTAATCATTTGATAGATATGCGCCTGAATCTATGGGATAAGCCAAGTTCAACCCCATATTGGCACTATATATCTGCAAAAATACAAAAAATATTCAGAAAAGTGATTTAATGAATGAATTTTGTTTGCAGGACGAACTTGATTTAACCTTATTTATATGCTAGAGGGTTGTTGATGGCATCTTGAATAACCAGAAATCCTTAATGACCTTAATGACCTTAATGACCGGAAAACGCCCCTAAACATTTATTTGTTTTTCTGATGAAACTCCTTCCTTGTCTTAGCCATTACTTCTGTAGCCCTATCATGGGTCTCTATAAGCAATGGGCTTTTGTGATATTGCACAATCTTGACACCAACAGAGTTGTGCCTTTTCTTTCCCTCGATGCATTGGACAATCAAGTCCGGATTTGCCGACTTTGATGTTGGAGTCTTGTCAAAGTTCTGAATATAGGCAGCGTTGGTCAGGAAGAGAATGTCGGAACCTTCCGGGATTTCCTGCATTACCTTAACCATGAGGGTTAACATCATGCGGAACTCTGTAGTGTAAAGGTCGCTGATTACATCACGGCTGATGATATTGCCGTTATGCTCAATCACAACGGCAGCACCACCAGCTCGCTCTTTATGGCCATAATCACATGAACCACCTATCCAAACGTAATATGTAGATGTGTCTTGTGTCATAATTATTCTTTACTTACAGTTTCATTTGTAGATAATTTCCCAGGATGTTGCCAACACGCAATTGTCGGGCATAATCCATTAGTTTCTAATTTCCGCAACACTATAATTTAATATTTTTTATAAGCACCTGAGCAACAAA
>OGZO01000040.1_pt1 | contig 61269 bp, 46 predicted proteins | sample 1576721 | NCBI WGS metagenome assembly OGZO01 (sample SAMEA3541516, study PRJEB24748) | human gut metagenome | biome: human gut; feature: human-associated habitat; material: faeces | place: China | collected 2012 | reverse complement strand
TTGTCAAAGGTTTTCCTGAACGCGCGTTTCAAATCCCGGCAGCTATCATTCAGCAGCTTGGCGGTGCGCAGCTTCGCACCGGCGCGGGTGGTATGCTGCTCGTGTGCTGCATCCAACCGCCGGGCATCCTCGCGCATTTCCGCCAGCACAGCGTTCCCCAATCGCTGCTGCAAATCGCGCAGCTTGGTCTGCTTGTAATCGGCATACCGATCATCCTTGCCGGTGCCATAGGCACGCTGCAATCGTGCCTGCTGGGCATCCAGCATCCGATGTAGCGCATCCATATCCGCTTGGTTATACCGGGCAATATACCGCGCGGTAAACCGGTCGATCTGTTCCCGCAGCCCATCCATTGCCCGGTCGCCGTAATGCCAGCGCCGCCGATCGGCAGGCAGCTGCCGGAAGATCTGACGATACTCCCGCGCGAACAACTGATTGTGCGACAACGGACGATTCAATTTGTTCGCCACGATGTTCTGCCGGATCGTGTTATTGATCTCCGCCAGATGCAGCGTATCGTCGCTGATGGTGTTGACCACCCGCGACTTGGCAGCGTCCAGTGTTGCCGGACGGAACTTGCCCCGGTACTGTGTCTGCCCGGCAAACTCCACGGTTGGACGCGTGGGGTGTGGCTGCACCGTCGCGATATGCACATGGATGTTGTCGGTGTTGTAGTGGATGGATGCCGTCCACGCGTTGCTGACTTCCATCTTCTCGCGGCGCAGCAGCTCCGCCATCGACCGGCGGGTTGCGTCGCGCAAAATGGTTTCATCCAGTGCCCGACCGTCCGGTGATAACGCGCCACATTCTTGCAGCCATGTGTTGTCAAAGCTGATGATCGTCTGCCACAGCGGCGATAAGTTTGCCTGCGCAATCTGAAACTGTTTCTTAATCGTTTTCTTCTCGTCGGCAGTCAACCGGTCAGCGGACGCGGTAAACAAATCCGACATCCGGTCATCGTCAGTAGCAGCATGATACGCGCCGGGATCAGAAGATTGTTGACGCGTCTTTGCCGGGTTATCCATATAGTCGGTGACATACAGATCGTACTTGTTGGCGTTCGCCAACCGGGTCGCCTCGTCGCGATCTATGTAATCAATGTATCCTTGATACTGGGCAACTCCCGGCGCGATAAAGCGCGTCATCACCACCACGCCCGGTCGCACTCGTTGCTCGTCCGGCATGACATATCACCTCGCTAAAAAATCAAATCGCCATCCGGCGGAAAATCATCATCGTCCGGCTCGGAAAACTGAAAGTGACTTTCAGTTTTTGTCGGTGCTGGGATATGCTTCTGATGACTTTGCGATACCCGCAGCTGCCGGTATCGTTCGATTTCGTTTTGCGTAATCGCTTTGCACTGCTGCATGATAGCGGTATCGTTATCCATGTACTGCACAATGCGCACCGTTGACAATATCTGGTTGACCGCCCGCACCAGCACCTGTGTATTAAAATCCGCCGACCGCGCGGACAACCGGATGGCCACCGCGTCACTATTCATCTTTTCTTTTAACCGTTCCGCGATATCATCCGCCAGCACCGCCGACAAGGTGTTGGCTACACTTGCCGCCGGAAGCTGGCTGTTTTGTCGTACAATTTCAAACAGTGCATCACTGTAATATTTCAAGTTGTGTCCCACGCGGTACTGCTCAATGATTTCATCGACATCCGCCGGAAAGCGAATGCTTTTTCGTTTTGAATCCATAGTTACATCTCCTTTAGTAATTGTTCCATCGCCGCCGTGTTACGGTTGATGGCGGCGATGGTTTCCTTTGTCAGTCGTTCATATCGCGCGATATATTTCTGCGCTTCGGTTACAGCAGTATAGCTATCCAGCAGTCGTACAAGGTACGCGTTGCGGGACATTCCGCTGCGCTCGGCGCAGCGATCCAGCGCCTTGATGGTGGCGGGATCCAGCCCGCGTATGTTGATAACCGATGTCATATCATTCACTCCTTTTTTCAGCTGTGCATCGGTCGCTATCGCGACCAATCGCTGCGCGAAAAGTGGCGTTGCCACAAAACCGTGAAACGGTTGGTACGAGCATAAGGGATTTTTGTCACCACCGCGCCGGTGGTGAGGTAGGCAAAGCCTACCCAAAATCGCGGAAACCGTTGAAATAGCTGAATTTCTCGTTGTATGACAAATGTACATACAACCTAGAAAAACATGGTATCACCCAAACTGTAAGAAGATGTACAGTTAGACATATAGGTGATGTACAGAAAATGTACATTTTTTTACGCCCTTTCTGCACGGATTTCGCGAGTTTTGGCACCGAACTCTGCAACGAAACTTGCACAAACCGCACCGGGAACTGACAACTGAAAACGAAAAATCAGCGCCGGTTCCCGGCAGCAAAAACTGAAAGTCACTTTCAGTTTTTTAGAACTGATGGTTTTGAATGGCCTCGCGTTTGTATTCCAGCATTTTCTGTTTTTCGTACAATTCCCGGCGCGCATCGAACAGATCAGTGATGCTAAAAATCAGTGTGTTCTTGTCGCTTTCCATTGTTGCCTGCCGCGCTTCGGTGGCACGGCGTTCGCTGTCAGTCTGGAATTGTTTTTGCCGTTCCAGCTCCGCGATCTCGTCCTCCTGCTCGTGCACTTCCTTTTGCCGCCGGGCGATTTCGTCGGTGTATTCCTGCACCTGTTGGTCGGTTTCTTTCAGACTAAGATCGACGGCGTACAACCGATAATCCGTTTCGGTATTCCGCGCCGGTTTGTCCACCCGATGCACTTGACTGTTGCAGGAAAACTGTACCATGCCCACGCCGCTGGCCTCGTCCGCACCGTGCAGCTCGACGGTGATGCGATCAAACTTTTGCGGTATATCCGACAGCGTGATAAAGATCTTTTCGTCCCAGCAGCCGACCAGCTTGGCGGTCACCGGCGTGCGCACCTTGTCGCTGATACCGGTGGCGGCCACGGTGGTATATTTGCTTAAATCATCTATCGTGTTGCTGCTTAGTCCGATCTCCATGCTGCCTGCATCGGCGGCATAATCCCAGTACAACAGCGTCAGCGTTGTGGTCGCTGTCATCTGTTGTTTGTCGCCGATCTTGTTGGCTTCGGCAATCGTTTTCGGCAGCATTGCCGGGAGCCACGCCGACGAGGTGAGGAACGCTGCACCCAGCACCAAAAACGCAATAACAAAAGTCAGATACCGCCCGGAAACGGTGTGTTGCAGTCGGCGCAAATTGCGTTCGACGGTGTTCTTTTTCTTCAAATTACGCGCCCCCTTTGAACAGATCCAGTTCTTCGTCCGTGACCTCGACCGACATAATCAACGACTGCGAACCGGTAATATCCAGTATGCATTCGCCGCGTTCAAAGCGCGGTATATCCTGCATCTGGTACTCGGTCAATTCGCCGTCAAAGATGCGGCGGCACAGATGCAGACAGTTGGGATCCTGCTGCATGATGAACTTGTATTGCGTCAGCTCAAACAGCACTTTCAGCTTTTCAATGTTCTCGCTGCTGGTGTTCTCCGGCGCAAAGTCACGCACCGACTGTGACGCAAAGGTCAGCCCGGTAAAATACTTGCGTCCCTCGCGTTCGATCTCGATCATATGATCCAGCGCCAACGGATTGCGGGTGTTGATGATCTTGTGCGCCTCGTCTACAATCAGCATGAGCTTCGGGATGTCCTCGATCGGTGTGCCCGCCTCATACGCGCGCTTACCGGGGATACCGATGTTGACCATATCGTTCAACATGATGGATAGGATGTTCCACAGCATCCCATTAAAGATCTCGGACTTGATGGTGTTGATGTTCTGGCAATCGAACACAATGACCTGTTCTTTTGTCAGATCGGGGATGGTGGTTGCGCCGTCAAACATGGTTCCATAGGACTGCACCAGATTGTCAATGGTCAACTCGATGGATTCCAGCCGATGCCGCCGGGCATCGGACAACGAAGTACGAACAGACCCATCGTCGTGGTACAATTCCCGGCGCACCAGCGCCAGCAACTCGGAAAAAGTCGGATACGCTTCCGGCGGCAACCCGGTGATGCGTGTGGCCGTGCAGCTGCCGCCCCACAGCCCCTTTTCCTCATACAGTTTGCGCACCAAACCCTCAAACTCGTTGCGGTCATCGTCACCCGCCGACGGCGACAAAAACTGGTACAGGCTGTTCAGCTTGGACAGATGCGCCGCAAAGCTGACCGCTTCGCTTTCGTCGCGCTTGAACACTTCAAGGTAATTGATTACGCCGTCCTTGCCGTCCATAGTGATGACCTTGCCGCCCAGCATTTCCGCCAGATCCCGGAACTCTCCGGCCACATCAATGACCCGGATATAGTTGCCGATGATGGCGTTGCATTTCATCAGCTTTTTCAGCAGCGTGGATTTACCGCTGCCCTTTTTGCCGAGGATCAGTGCATCATACGATGCACGGCTGCGGTCTTTGTGGAACAGATCAAAGATGACATTGCCGCCGGTGGAAGTCGTACCCAGATACATACCGTGCGGGTCATCCAGACATTCATGGTTCAAAAAATATCCGGCTGCCAGCGTTTCCGAGGACATGGGCATACCCTCTCGCTTGGGCAGCAGCGCTTTTTGCTTGCCATACGGTGTAAACACCGCCCGGTACTGGTACTCGACCTCGTTCAGATATGATGCATTTTCGTACTTGCGGGCGTTCAGTTCTTTCATCAGCCGCGCGGCTTTTTCGTCCACCTGTTGCCGGGTATCACCCGGCACAAACAGATGGCAGCGCACCAGCTTGACTACCTCACCGGCAGCGGTAATATCGTCCGCCAGCTCGTTCAGCAAGCCGTATTCGTGCAGTGCTTCTTTCTGTTCCATCTGGCTGGTCATATGCTCCACTTGATCTCCCAGCTCCGCCATTGACTTGTTGAGATCCGTGCTAACCTTGCCCTCATCGTTGTTGGCGGTAGCGATGTCCAGCACGGCGATCACGCCGTGGTTAGACATGATCGTGGACAGCCAGAATTCGCTGACCAACGACGGAAACCCATACACTTCCAAACACAACGCATACCCGCCGCTGCCGAATTTGATATACTGTTCATTGTTCAGCAACAGGTTCCCCTGCGTCTGGATGGCGGCCAGCAGCTCCGGGTCGTAGCCTTTTTTCTCTACGACCGTTTTTCTCTTAAACATGATGGTTCCCTCCTTACACCTTAATGCTGGTATTCATGTTGCACAGCTTGCGCAGCAGCGTTATCTTGGCTTGCTTGTCCAGCGTCACTACCGTAAAGCCGCTGGATGCAGTCAAGATCTGTCGCTGTGCTGCATAGTCGGTTTCATCGTCTGCATACAAAAACAGGAAATTGACGATCTCGGTGCGGTAATTTTCCAGATATTGCAGCGCCGCGATTTCGTCCTCAATCAGCTCACGGCACACCGGATCGGTTGTGCGTTCCAGCCGTCGTTGTAGGTATGACTGCTGCGTCTGTGTGTTGGTAGGATAGTTCAGCGTGACGATCTTAACATCCTTTTGTTGCAGCCGGTAATACCGGGCATTCTGCCGGATCTGCTGCTGGATGTCTCCCTCATCCGCTGTCAACAGGCTGCGACCCAGCAGCTGGAACACATCCATAATGCTGCCGTCCCGCATCACAAAATGATCGCCGGTATATTCCCGGATGTTCAGCAGATCTACCGTCAAGCGCGGGATGGATTCCGGCTTTTTCTTTTTGGTTTTCGGCGCGGTATTCTTGGCAGCTTCCACCACCGGGTCAGTTGTTTTCTTCTTTTTCATTGTATTTTCTCCTTATATTGCAGCTGGTGCAGGGCATCTTCCAGATCCGATATTTGCCCGGACAGGACTTGTATGCACAGTGCCAACATCGTGACCACAACCACCGCCACCAGCAATACAATGGCCATGCCAGTGACGGTGCTGCCGGACAATGCGGACATTTCCACCGTGTCCGTCGCCAACGCAATGACCACGCCGGACACGGTGCCGATCACGATCGGGATTAACCAAAAGGGAAAGGCGCTATTCCGCTTTTTCATAATGTACACCTCGCTTTGGATTGTCGATGGACTTATACCACGGCTTGCCAATCAGCCGCACCAGCAGATAAAGGATTGCCTGCCAGCGGCGTTTGCCGGGATTGTCCTTGGCCGGTCTGGTCAGATATATTGCGGACAACCCCACATAGATCCCATAAGGGATCCAGAGATGCGGATCCACTTGGCTTGCCAGCAGCCATCCGGTCAAAGCAAACACAAACATAAACCCAGCGTCAAGCATATACATGGTGAACGGCTTATGAAACAGCTTGACCTGTTCTTTCATGCGTTTGGGAATCAGATAGGTCATTTCTCATCCATCCTTTCTTCGCGGTAGCTGTATTCCACCGGCGGTGTTTTGATGTCCTCCGGCGCGTGCTTGTCCAGCCATTTGTACGCGCTGGTGGCTTCTTTGGCATCCCGCCGCGCCTGCAGGGCAGCTTGCCGGTCACGCAGCGCTTGGTGCTGTTGCTGTGACCGCACATACCGTTCAGACGATCGGGCGGTTTGTTGCTGGATCTTTTCCGCACCAAGTGGTGTACGCGCGTTATCCATCCGCCGCTGCGCCTTGCCTTGCCGGAGATCCTTGCCCTGCCGGAACCCGCGTGCAGCGCTGGATCCAATTTGCCGGGCAGCAGACACCGGTGCGCTGCGATTCGCGCGGTCGCGGATATATTCGCTCATGCTGACCGGCGCGGTGACCTCATCGGTACGGTTCAGCTGGCGGGTATCGGTATCCTTGTCCGCTGCTTCGCGGGCAGTATCCACCGATGCCGCTGCCGCTTGCTCGATGCGGGCGGTGTCGGCAAGATTGTTCGTCACGCCGGTATCGGCGGCAGGGGCACTGTCCGCACCGGTAAACACCGGATCTGAAGATGCCGGGGCGCGGGTGGTATCGCCCATTGGTGCTGCCGTATCTATGGCAGACGGTCGCGGTGTATCGTGTGTCGCCGATGCCGGTCGCGTACTGCGCGCGCCGGTCGTGCCGATGGGCTGCACCGGTCGTTGTCCTTGGATGCGTCCGGCAATGTTGCCTGCAACGCGTCCACCGGCTTCGGCGGTGGTAGCGGCTACACGCCCGCCCAGACCGGCGACATCCCTTGTGCGGTTGATAAGGCCGCCCGCACGGTGGCCGTCCGCCATCCGTGTGCCGATCACGCCACGCCCGACCGATCGGGCAATGTTGGACGCGGCACGCAGGCCGTACATGGTGCGCAAGCCGTCCTGCAATCCGACATCCACGCCAATGATTTTCTCAAACAAATTCGGGCCATCGACCAGCGCCCACGCCATCGCCAGCATAGCGATCAGCTGCGGCATGATAGGCCATTTGGCAATGTACGCCTGCCCGATGATATAAAAGGAAAAGCATAGATACACACCGCACAGCGTGAAAAAGGTTGCCAGGATCGTTTGCAGGCACTTTTTCAATCGCTGGCCGCTGTGTACATCCAGCCACGCACACAGCGTCGCCAGCATTTGGTTGATGGCCAGCTCGTACAGCAGTCGCGCGATCTTGACACCGCTAAAAAGAAAAGCCACGCCGGATACCAGCAGGCTTACGAATACCGGCAGCCAGTTGACCTTATACCGGTAATATTGCGTGGAGAATATCTCGATCTTGGTACCGAAAAACTCTGCCTTGTTGACTTCTTTTAACTCGCCGTTGTCTACATATTGGTTGTAGACTTCTTTGTTACCGTTTTTGTCGTAATCGTCGGGATCAATCATATCCACAATGGATATGCCATCGCCCCCGAACGCGTCCCCGGAGGGGTGGACATCGCCGTTCGCGCCAAACGATCCCGGCGTGTCATAGCCGGTAATATCAATGACATTGTTGGATACCAGCTGCTCGGTCACGCTGGTGCTGCTGTCCCCTTTGATGTATGCCATCATTTGTTGGGTGAGGGTCAGCGCTTTCACCATGGCCGTGGGCAGGATCAGCAGCACCACCAGCGACAGCAGCACATTCTGCGCCAGCTCCGCCCATTTTACCTTGTTGTTCATCGCCTGCCAGCCGATATACAGCACAACAAAGACGAACAACGCGGCACCCAGCAGCGCGACCCGTTGGATCAGTGCCTGTGCATCGGCACCGGTGGCAAATCCACCGAACAGGTTGCCGATTTGCCACACGGCCTGCTCAATCATGCTGACCAGCCCGCTTAATCCCTGTATCAGCATCCATCCCAGCAGCCGACCAATGTAACTAATCATGTTGTTGCGCGGCATATCGTATTTGTCGTACAACGCGGTCATCGCCTTTACATCGTCGGTATTTAAGGCGGTGGCGGTCATGCCCAGCAGCAGCGCCACCAGCAACACGCCGGTAACGGCAACGGTGCGGCGCAGCTTATGCCGTCGGTGCAGCTTGTGCAATCGCTTGTTTGACAAGGGTATTCACTCCTTCCTGTATTGTGCGCTGTAATTCCCGGTAATCGGCGGCGGTCAGCGTGTCATCGTCGCACAGCGTCTGCAAATGCGCGTCAAACGCGCTGATCGTCCAGTTATGGGGCAGCGTGTTGCCGGTCAACACTTGATACAGCCCGGCAAGCCGGATAGCCGTATCCGGCGGCAGCTCTGCCAGGCACACATCACACGCGGGCAAGGTGGTGGTCAGATCGCCGTCCTCGATGTCGCCGGTATCCGCGCCCGGATGGTACACAATATCCGCCAGCGACAGCTGCTCGTGTGCGGCGGTCAATTCCACATCCGCCAGCGACCGGCTGGTGTCAAAGTCCTGCGCCAGATATTCGTAGCGGTACCGCATCTGGGTTTTCCCGGTGTTAAAGATGGGGGTAGCCTTGATCCGGTTCCCATGCCGGTCACGGCGCTTGGTGATCCGCACCACCACGCTTTCGCCCTCGCCGAGTTCCATCAGCTGGTTGGGATCCAGCAGCGGCTTTTGATCGGTGCCCTCCGAAAAGGTCTTGTGCAGCGACAATTCGTCGCCGGTGATATGCTGGGTGGTGATGGTTTCTGACCCGATCAGCTGGGAAAAATACCGCGCTGTGTCCAGATCAATCGTCAGCAGATAGATCTGGTTGCCGCAGTTGCCGATGATGGTCTGACCGTCCTCTTTGCCGTGCAGCTTGTAGATCTGGCTGTACGCCTGCACGATGAGGGTATAATAGATGTTGCGCCCCAGATCGGCGGTGATGTTGTGTGCCATATCCGGGATAGCGCGGGAGAAGTTACCGTATTCATCGAGGATAAACGCGACCTGCCGTGGACATTTCCCGCCCGGCGCGAACGCGGCGTTACGCGCCAGCACATATCGCAGCTGCGCCAGCAGGATCGTCACCAGAAAATGGTTGCTGACATCGTAATCCGGCAGCACCAGAAACAGCGCCGTCGGGTGTTCGGTATCGAACCCCACGGCTTTCAGATCAATGGTGTTCTGTGCCGTCATGCGGGCAATATCGTCCATGGTAAACTGCGTCAGCTCCGCCAGCGTGTTGGCAAAGATATTGCCTTTGGTTTTGCCGGTCGCACCGGCGATGGCGGCGTATTGCAGCCGTGCAATATCATCCGTCGCCCGCGCCGCGAAAAACTGATCCACCGGGCTTTTTTCGTCTGCCGTATCGCCGTTCATCAGATCCACCAGCAGACGCGTGACGGAATACATATTGATTTTCAAGTAGTAATCCTGCTTGATAGCCGGGTCATCGTAGATGACAGCAGCGTTGCAGCAGTCGATCACATGGGCAAGGATCAGCGCGTTGGTCAGTGCAATCGACCAGTTCTGCCATGTCTTGTCCCGCGCATTCGGGTCATGGAATATGATGGTGGATATGGTCTTGGTAATCAGCTGCGCTTCGGCGGTATCGCCTGCCAAATATGCATCCTTGACCAGTTCCAGCGGATTGTACGACAACCCGCCAAAATGCAGCAGATCCAATATCTGCACATGGTATCCGCGCTTTTTCAGCGTTCCGGCCGAAGCGGCACACAGCTCGCCTTTGGGGTCGGTAATTACCATGCTGGCGCGGTCGCCGGGTGCCCGGCACCGACTGTATATATCAATCATGGACACCACATAGATTTCACCTTTACCGGAGCGCGTGGTGCCGACAATGAGGTTGTTGACCGGGCTTTGGTCGATATACAGGGTGTGTTTGTATCGCGAAACCGGAATACCGCCCTTGCCATCATACAGATCGCCGTGGTCGGGAATACCGGGATATTGCTCTTTTAATTCTTCAAGGGTTGTCCACCGGCGGCTGCCCTTGGTAAGCTCGTCCTGTGGCAAGTACAGATTGCGCCAGATACGCCAGATAAAACCGGCGGCGGATAAAAAAGAAAACAGGAGCAGCAGCACAAAGCCCCACCATGGGATGGGTGCCGGTCGGAAAAACGCCGGGAAGATCAGCTGCGGCATATCACCGATGCCTGCGGTCATGGTCTGTTGCAAAAATCGCCACAGTGCGCACAGCAGCGATACCATATAATGCGCTACGCTGAAGCTTACCAGCGCGATGACAAAAAACAGGCAGGCAAGCACCGGCTTGCGGGTGATGGCACGCCGAATGCGCCGCTGGATGCTCCGTGGATCAACGGACGGTGCAGCAGTTTGTGGTTGTTTCATAGGGAGCCTCCTCAAAACTGAAAGTCACTTTCAGTTTTTGTAAATATAAGGGGAGGGAGAGGGCGAACGCCCCCTCCCTCGTGAGAATATCATCCGGTGTATCCGTACATGGATTTAATCACCGCACCAAGGGCGGTCGCGCAGAACAGCAGCGCGGCACCGATCAGAATACCGATGACTTTCTTCTTTCCTAATTCAAAGCCCTGTTGCCCACCGGCGAAGAAATGATACCCGGCGATTGCCAGCATCAGCACGATGATACCGGCACCGATCACCTGTACATAGGTGACGGCCTGTGCGATGGTGTTGGTAATGGAATTCAGATCTCCTGCCGGGGCGGCAGCGGTAAGTAGATGTTTCATGGTTTTTCTCCTTTTCTTTTTTATTGGTTCTTTTCGGCCAGCGCCGCTGCAATCACATCGGCATTGTCCAGCAGCAGTTGTTGGTGTTGCTCGGCCAGCCAGTCGTCATACGACCGGCCTTGCCGTTTCAAGATGGCTTCTGCCAATTCCTTGGCTTGCTTCTTCTGGTCACGGTTCATGTTCCTGTGTCACCTCCTTTTTAGGGGACTTGGCTAAAGGGCGTGCTGGCTTTTCCGGTTCCGGGGCAGGCAGGGTGCTGATGCACAATGCTTCGTTGACATCCTTGGCCTTGGCATCTCCGAAATCCGTAAACCGGGTGGCTGTCACGCCGGGGAACTGCTGGCGCACCAGCAATTCGATGCTATCATTGCATTGCCGCCCGGCATCGTCGCGGTCGCACACGGCTACCACTTCCCGGATCTCCGGGTGATGCTGTAAGCAATATTCCAGCGCCGCCAGCTTGCCGACACCACCCAGCGACAGATAGCTGGCGCTGTCTATGTTTTGTCCCGCCTGCTTGCGCATGGTCATCAGCGACATGGCATCAATAGCCGATTCAGTGACATACAGCTTTTCGGCGTGGTGATCGACCAGCCAGCCCACACCGCCGTCACTGCCGCGCGCCTCACCCTTAAAGCTGGATGTGGTGAGGGTGCTGCGGCGGGTGGCATAAGCGGCCTTGCCATCGGCATCCACCCCGACGAACACCACATTATTGCGATCGTCTTGGTACAGGTAGCTGCCGTGCCCTTTGTTGCGCATCAGCGCGGTTACCACCTCCGGGTCAATGCAGCGCGTTTTGGTCAGATACGCCATCGCGCGGGCATATTTACCGGAGGATGCCGGGGGCAGCTCCAATTCCTTGGGTGGCTCCGGCGCGACAGGCAGCTCTTGGCGCTGCCGCTGCACCGGTCGATCGTCCAGCATATCCGCCAGTGTGCGGATGGCCGTTGCTTGGGACATACCCTGCATTTCCATCAAAAAATCAATGGCGCTGCCGCCACGGCCGGTCGAAAACCGGTAATATGAGTTGGTGTCCGGGTAAATCATCAAGCTGTCGTGTTCCTTGAGCTTGTAGTGATTGCCGGTCTTGTGCGGGGTGTATCCGCAATCCTCGGCTACCCGCAGCAGTGAGATTTCCTGCTTGATGCGGTCAATGATGTCCTCTTGATCGGGCATCGGCGCGGGCTGTGGTTCCCGATGCGGTGTTGTCCGCTCCGGCTCCTGTTGCCGGAAAAACTCCGGCACATCCCGGAACCCTATGCTGTCGCAATAGTGAGCGGTCTTTTGATCGCCACGCTGCATTACCACCACATCCGACACCGACAGGCTGTGACCCTTGAAATCCGCCGGGTGGGCGGTGTTGTAGATACGGAAGATGTCCTCCAGCGTGGTATCGGCATCCAGCGGCGCGGAATACACCAGATTATACCGGCTCATATCCACGGTCAAACCGTCCGCCTGTATGTTGTCATACGACCGGAACCTGTAATTCCGCACAGTGTCCGCGTCATCCTCTTTTAACTGATAGATGGCATAGGTATCGGCTGAAAACTGAAAGTCACTTTCAGTTTTTGCCGGTTCCGGCTCCGGCATCGGTTCCGGTGCCGGAGCTGCCGGTGCAAAGTCGGCAGCTTTCGGCGGTTCCGGCAGATCGGAATATTGTCCGCTATTCAGCATGGTGCGGCATTCCCGCAGATATGCCAGCACCGCCGGGCGCAGCAGCTCCGCCGGAATACCCTCTGCCCGCAGCGCATCGTGGGCGGTCTTTGCTGTTTCTGTCACCACGCAATGCAGTTGCAGATATGGTATAACCTGCTGCAAGAGAATGTGCCGCTGGGCATCCTCGGTTGCCCAGGCATCCTCACCTTGATTTTCAATCACCCATTGCTTGTGCTGTGCGTTGTCGATGTAATAGGTATGATAATCGTGGATGTGCCGGATCAGATCACCGTCACCGTCGCCAAAGTCCTGCCGTCCCTCGTAATGCTCCGGTTGGCCATTAAAGATAAAATCCAGCCGAAAGGCAGTTTTATCGTATCCCGGCATTTCGGTTGCGGCGGCATCCAATTCTCCAAACATCGTGTTGGCTTTGGACAGCGGCAGCTGTTGACCCTCGTGCAGCTGGGCGCTTTCGCTAAACAAGATCGTAACCGTCGGTTCTTCTGCCAGCTCCGGCAGCGAATCTGTCTGATCGGGTTCCGGTTGCTCCGGCGCTTGCAGCGCCTGCCGGAACCGGGCAATGTTGTCGGGATAATCGCCCGCCGCCAATCCCTCCGGCAGCTGCCCATCGGGTAACTGGGCAATCATCGGCAGCTGCTGGGCATCCACATACAGCATCCGGTTTTCGTCCAATGCGTTGCGCACAAAATCACGAAACGCGTTGCGACCGTAAGCGGTGGTCAATATATTGGCTTGTATCCGCTGGGCTTCCACATAGCCGGTACCTTGGCGCAGGGTAAGGATCACCGGTCGCCCCTCGGCATCGGCAAGGTGGGAAATCAGTACCAGACTGTCCTGTGGGCGCGTGGCGGAGATCATTGCCATAGCCGGGTTAGCTATGATGGCCGGAAACTGTTTGAGGATAGACACTGCCAGACCGTGTGGGTTGGTGGCGATCGTCGCTGCCTTGGCCGATACAATGTCCCGCAGCTTTTGCGCCGACATCATCAGCGGCAGCGCCGTGTTGAACCCAAACTTGGCCAGCGAGGCCGGTGTGGCTCCCAGCGATACATGGCTCTGGTCAAACGCCGGATCAGCGGCCAGTGCCAAATCCACCTCGTGACCGTAGGACAGCCATTGCCCATACTGTCGGGCAGCTGCCCGCAACTGGTCGGGGCTGATGCCGCTTTTGGCTGACCAATACGCCACCGCGTTACCGTCCGTTTGCAGTTCCACCAGCCGGGCATCGGATGGCATATCCACCGCATCCTCGTACTGATGGATCACATGGCACATCGTGTCAAGCTGATGGTTGGCAAGGGCATCCCGGAGCTGCCGGGCGTGGTTGTCGATCTCGGCATCTGTCCCGCCGCCCATGGTCATGGTGACGGTATCCAGACCCTGTGTGCGGGTGGCGGTTACTCCCTCGGCTATCGTGATCCGATCCATAGTACCGCCATCAAACCGGCAGTCCACAAAAGCGGTGTCGCGGAAAGTGCAGCGCCGAAAAGTGACATCGTGAAACGCTGATTCTATCCGCGCATGGTCAAAGATCGTTTGCGCGATAGTACAATGTCCGAATCCGGCATAAAAAGAAGCGCCCATGGTGTGGGCGCTATACAAAGAACATTTATCAAATTGTGCGTTGACCACTGCGTCGGAAAAGTCGCAGTCGGTAAAGGTGCAGTTGGCAAACCGTCCACCTACCTCGGCGGGAAATTTGATCCCGCGAAAGATCATGTTTTCAAAGTAGGGGGTGCGTTCACCGGTGGCAAGGATGGCATTGTACCGATCCTGCGTCATGCGATCCGCGTCAAACCGTGCGCCAACGCGGGTGCCGCTTTCCCGCACCGGTGGTTTGGGTGCCGGTTTCGGCGGTGTCGCCGGTTCCGGCTTGGCCAGCTCCGGCTGTGCGGCGATTTCCTGTTGCACGCCCTGCCACATATCGTCAAATGCATTAACGATGCGCGGCAGCAGCAATTTTAACTGAAAACCGTCCAGCTGCTTGGCTTCGTCATAGCAGGCGGCAAAATGCCGCTTGCGGTTATCATTGACCGCGATGCCCAGCGCCGATGCCAGCATAATAGACACGCCGTCCGCTTCCAGTTCCTTGATGGGTCGGGGAAGCTCCGCCCCATCGTCATTCGTGTGCAGCAGGGCGTGTCCCATTTCGTGGATCAGCGTATCCAGCCGCTGGGTGTCTTGCAGTCGGTCGTTGATCTCGATCTCCGCCACCCGGCGGTCAAACTGACCACGCAAGGCGATGGATGGGCTGCCACCCGGCTTGTCGGTTTCGATGACCGTGCAGCCGCTTTTTTCGGCGTATCGTTTTACAGCTTCGTACAGCGCCGCGTGTTGATCGGATGTATACCCCATGCTGTACAGCTTGGGGTAATCCTCCGGCGGGCAAGTGGTTTGCGATATGTCAAACACCGTTCCCACGCGGTAGCCGGTATGGGTATATTGGCGCAGCACGCCGGATTGGATCTGGCTTAGCTGTTCCGGCGTGGCTTCGGATACGCGGCGGGTGATGCCGTCCGCGTCCCGGAATAGCTGCACCTGTTGCGGAAACAGAATGTCCAGCCCATGTTCGCCTTTTTTGACGCGATACCCGCGTTCGTTCCACGCGTGCATAGACGCGACAAAAGTGGCGGCGCGATTTTGCTTAAAGATCAGGGCGCTGTTGTGCAAGCTGTACCGGTGGAATGTGCCGCGAAACGCCAGCGCCTCCGCCAGTGTGGCAGGATCTTCCTGCCAGCCGGTCAAAATGTCGGTCAGCATGGTGCGGGCTTTTTCCAACCGTTCACTGCCCTGTGTGCGGGCGGTGCCGGTTTCATGTGTTTTCGGCATGATTTTTCGCCTCCCTTTCCGCGATCGCGGCGTTCAGCTCGTCCAGCGTACACATTGGCGCCAAACCGTCCACGCTTTCGCTGGTACCTAGCGGCAGCAGCTCCGGATCCAGCACCGGCAGATAGTATACACGGTTTTCATCGTCCAGCAGCACCACCGAATCGGGCGTGTAGCCGATGACCATGCCATACCGTTTGGCGGCGTCACTGTCCGGTTGCGTAAATAGCGTGTACTTGGACGCTTCTTTCATGGCCTTGGCAATGGAGTTCACACCAAATTGGTTCGTATTTTCCAGTGCCACGCGTTCTTTTTCCCCTAACATAGCGGTTCCTCCTTTTAATTGTAGCGTGTGTTATGTGTATGCAGTTATGTCAACATGATAGGCTAAGGGATGGCCTAAAATTGACGCATACCGATTTTTACAGGCGCACAGTGTATCACTCTCCTTTGCGATGGGAATTGAAAAAAGAGGACGGCAGCCGTCCTCTTTTTTCAGTTCTCATATGCGGTTCATATCCCCAAAAACTGAAAGTCACTTTCAGTTTTCGGGGTTTTCCGGCTGCGTCACATTTTCTTCTTGTTCGTCTTTTTTCCGGCGGCGACGGATAACCACTACAACAATCAGCGCCGGAACCGCTGCCAGTCCCAGCCCCTGCAAGGCAGCCAATCCGTATTCCTGCCACCACACAGACGATCGCCCGGATGCAGCCGTGGTGGCTGCGTCCGTGTTCGTCACCCGCACCCCTCGCACCAACAACCGGTGGCTGTTGATGCCGTAAGGGGTGCAGGTAATCAGCGTCACCATATCCTTGTCCGGGTCGATTTGCAGCTCGTCAACCTCTTCCGGCAGCACAGTTCGGATTTGATCGACTTGATAAGTCAGCTGCTTGCCCAGCACACGAATAATAAAGTAATCGCCCTGTTGCATATTGGGCAGGTCGGTCAGCATTCGCTGATTCGCCATGCCGCTATGCCCGGAGAGGGCTGCGTGGGTTCCCTTGCCGCCGATCGGCAGACTGGATCCATATACATGGCCAATACCCTTGGCCAACACATCGGAAGTGCTGTCATGGTAGATGGGGATTTCGACATCCAGACAAGGGATTTCCAAAATCCCCATCAACCCATCATCGGTCACAGACAACTGCCGGTTGTATATATCACGGCTAATATTGGTCATACCGTCACACAGTGCCGCGTTATACATCTGCGCATCCAGCTCCATCTGGTGCCATTCTCCCCGATTTTCCTGCATCCTGGCAGTGGCGGCAGCTACCACATCCTGTTGGTTGCGTTCGGCAATGTAATTGCCGACCAGCGGATAGGCTGCCGCGCCCAGCGATGCTACCAGCGTGATAGTCGCCAGCACGGTCACCAGTGATCGACGCTTCAACATTCATTCCTCCAATTTATTCAAAAACTGAAAGTCACTTTCAGTTTTTATTAGTCCTCGCTATGCTTTTTGCGGTTGAGGATCAGTACCAGCATGGACGCTGCCGCCAACATCAGACCACCAGCAACCCACAGCGCAAACCCGTTTTCACCGGTCAGCGGCACAGTGGGTACACGGTTGTTTATTACGGTCAGCTCAACCACAGCATTGGCGGATCCGTTGTCAGCAGCCATCGCCGCCGCATCGCCATTGATCGTCGCGGTGGCCGTCAGCAGCGCTGCTTCGCACACCGGGCAGATGTTCGCAGACGCGGCCGATTTGATTTCCACCTCAATTGCATTTTTCAGCAGGCTGTATCCATCGGATGTCGCGGTTTCTGTGATGACATAGGTGTCATCCTCCAAGCCCTTGATAACGATCTTGCCGGTGGCAGTCGGCACAAACACCGTTGCGTCTGCCTCGGCGGTTTGATGTCCGGTCACATAATAGATGCCGTCAATCAGCGTAGCAGTCACATAGTAGCCATCGGTTTGGTTGTACACCAGCATATTGACCTTGGAAAAATCACCCCGATCGTCGGAGAATTGCTTGGTCAGATCCAGCGCGTAGGTAAACACATGGCAGCAGTCTTTCAGCGTGTCAAAGTAGTCGGTGCTGGTACGCTTCCATGTCAGCACCACTTCGTTCGGGTTGCCGTTGTCACCGTACACGACCGTCGCGTCACTGTGCAGTGTTGCTGCATAAGTGATGCGCATGGTGCAGCTGCTGTAACCGCGATCCACCGCACCCGCCGTGGTGTACACGGTGTTCGCAGAGTTGATTTCCGCCAAACCGGCAGCGGTCATGGAAACGGTCATGGTAGTAGCATTGTCATCCGCCGTGCCATACGCAACAGCAAATTTCGGGTCAGCGTCGGTTTGTTTCCAAGTGGTGATCTTGTCGGTGCAGGCCGCATCCGTGAAAAACTCCACGGTCACATCGTTTTTGTTGTACGACAGCCCTTTGGACAGGGTATCCACATAGGTGTAGGTGGTCAGATACGAAGCGGTGGAAGTGATGGCAGGCAGGGTGCTGATGATCTGGTAATCCATCACATCGCCGTCACTGCCGGTTGCGGTGTGCGCATAGCCATCGGTGATGTCGTTGGTTGTGCCGTTGTGTTTGCCGGTATCCTGTTTCGCTTCCCGCACCGTCTTTTCCAGCGTGGGCATACCGAACTGGTTTTTCGGATACACCGTCACATCATACATCCAGCGTGTACCGCCGTCGGTCGCGTTGGTGCCGTTAATGGAGGTCATGGGCAGACTCACGAAAAACGGCGTGGTCGTGGTGGTGATGTATTCCGGAACTTTGGTTTCCACCATCAGATACAAGCCCAGCGGCAGATCTTTCGCAGAGGTTTTGCCGTAGCTGTCGGTTTGGGTCATCGCCGTACCGCCCCCCGCCGCCACATACGCTTCCAGCGCGTCTTTCACGGTGGTGGCGTTGGCAGCCACTGCGCTGGACAGCGCGTTAATCAGCGTGTCGCTTTCAAAATAGTACATTTTCTTGCCGCCAACGGTTTTGTCCGCTGCTTTCAGTCGGTTGTCCCACGACAGCCCGATGGCCGACAGCATTTGTTCGCCGCTGCCGTCTGCCTCAAAGCCGTACACCAGCCCAATTTTGCTCTTGGAATAGGTGTCGATGGAAGCCACCCGCAAATAGGTGAACTCCACGCCCTTGACCGCGTAACCATACGAGGTATCACCGTTCGGCAGCTTGTTTTCCTTACTGCTGCTGCCCAGCGTGTCATTGACCGTCTGGTCATATACACCGGTGGATTTGTAATCGTTCTGGTTCCACACGCCGTCTTTCTCGGCGGCGGTGATGTCGTATTTGTACACCGTCAGCGATGCCGTGCGCGCGGTATCAATGGTGGCTTCGCTCACCGGTGCGGCCAGCGCCGTCATGCCCATAGACATCATAGCTGCACCCGCAGCCATGACGCTGATAATCTTCTTTGCCAGTTTCATTGTACTTTTTCCTCTTTTCCTTTATTCGATTTCATCGTGCAGCCCAGCACAACCAGCAGTGTCAACGCGGCCACACCCAGCGTGACCACCCACAAGCCATGGCCGCCTGCGGCTGGCAGCGCCATAATGGCGTTGTTGTTGACCGTAAAGGTGGGCTGCCACCTCTCTGCGCCGTCAATGTTCGCCGGGATGGTGCCCTCATAGATGGGTTCAGATAACAAGCTGTTGCCGTTGACCGTTTTAATCTCGGTCAACCGGTACCGCGTGGTATCCGAGCTTTCCAATCCGTAAAATCGTACAAACCCGGATGCATTGGCAGTCAGAATACCGTCTTTCAGCCCGGATTGTGGGCATTCGTTCACGGTCACCGGTGTCCATGTTTTCCCGCCGTCGCGCGAGATTTCCAGCAAAAAGCTGACATTAGCCAACCGGTTGCCGTTTTGCGTTTTGATGACGGAAATGGAACCGTACCGGGGTTGATTGACGATACCTTGACCATCGTTGGCTGTGATTTGTTCGTCCGGCTGAATGGTCACCGGATACACGGTGGTATTCAGCACATAATATTTGTTCTTGGTCTTGGTTTCCTTTAGGTAGTAGGTTTGATACGCTTCCAGTGTGTACTGGCCGCTTTCGTCCACGCCGTACTCCGCCACACCGTCTGCATTAGTCACGATGCTGGTCACCAGCTGGGTGCAGGCTTCGTCCGAATACACGCCAAAGGTTACACCGGACAACCGGTTGCCGTACTTGTCCACCTTGATGGCGGCCAGAGCGCCTTTTTTATACCGGTTGACGATCGCCGCGCCGTCGTTGGCAATCACAATCTTGCCCGGCTGGATGGTCACCGGATACACCGTTTCGTCCAGCTCGTAGATGTCGCTCTTGGTTTGCAGCTCCTTGACAAACAGCGTGATAAACGGATCCAGCGTGTATTTGCCGTTTTTGTCCACGCCAAAATCGGCGATACCCAGCGCACCGGTGTTGGTGATGCCGAGGCGCTTGGTACAGGCTGCATCCGCGTACACGCCAAAGGTCACGCCGGACAGGTAGTTGCCATCCACATCGGTCTTTCTGACCCACAGCGCCCCTTTTTTGTAGAAGTTGATGACCCGGCGGCCGTTGGCATAGGTGATTTTCTCCGCCTCAACCGACACCTTGTATGCGGTTTCGTCCAACTCATACTCGTCGCCGGTTTTCAGCTCTTTCACCCAGTAATCGTGCTTGCATTCCAGCGTATAGTTGCCGCTTTCGTCCACGCCATAATACGCTTTGCCGTCGGCATCGGTGGTGATCTCGGTCACTTTCGTGGCACAGGCTGCGTCCGAATACACGCCGAACACCACGCCCTCCAGCGGGTCGCCGTTCTCGTTGACTTTCTGGACACCGACAGCGCCCTTTTTCAAGTAGTTCGGGAACGGTTTGTTGCTGTTGACAAAAGCCGTGGTGTTCTCTTTGATAAACTCATAGTACGGCTTGGTATTGAGTTCATAGTCGCCGTCCTTGTTGGCAAGCTCCTTGACCCAATACTGTGCGCCGACATCCAGATTCCCCAGCGTGGCATCGCCGGTCGGGTTGCCGTTCGCGCCGGTCACCATTTCGCCGACCTTTTTGGTGCAGGCCGCGTCCGAATACACGCCAAAAGTCACGCCATCCAGAGGTGTTTGCACACCATCCTTTACGCCAACCTTGTGTACACCAATCGCACCCTTTTTGCGGATGTTGATCACGCCGGTGTTGCCGCCAATCTTGGCGGCGACGGTAGCACTATTTACTTTAACTGTCCACGAAGTGGTACCGTTGTGGGTGTAGTTGGTCGGATATTTTGTTTCCTTAACCGTGTATGTGCCAAAGGGAACAGGTTTTGTTGTTTTTGCATAGCCGCTGGCATTGGTCGGGCCGATAACAGCAACTTGTTTGCCCGCGGAGTCATATACAGTAAATTCTGCCCCTGCCAGTGCTGCTCCATTGCCGTCCTTTTTATAGACCTCAATGGATCCATCTTCATCAACACTTGATGAAATTTTCTGCCACTGGGCTTCGTAGATCAGCACCCGCTGCAAACCGCTGGATGTGAAAAACGCTGCCCGCGAGGTATAGTCGCCGTTCGGAAAGGTGGCCACGCCGCCGGAGATGGTGATTTTGCTATTGATCTTGTCCGCGTCGGCGTTGGCCAGTGTGCGGATGGTTTTCACCGCTTTGATGATCTGCTTGCTGTAATCGGTGCTGCCGGTCACGCTGCTACTGGAAAAGTAGCCGCGCACCGTGGCGTTGGTCGCCAGCGACAGACCCATCTTGCTAAGCCCTTTCAAATCCGCGTTGCTTTGCCAGTTCTTGGCGGCGTAGTACATACACCGGATGGCAAACTTGGTATCTATTTTGATGGTGTCATCGGTGTAGCTGCTTCCAAGGTTCTTAGCCACCTTGTAGCTGGCTCCGCCCTCGCCGGGCGGGTTTTTGTCCAGCTGGGTGCAAATCGCCATGGTACCGGCACTCACTCCAAAACCGTCCCATTTGGACGATCCGGTGTTATAGCTAATGGTGTAGCTCTTGCTGGTGACCGTGATGGTGTCGGTCGCGCTGGCCGTCATACCCAGTCCCAACAGCGTGATGACTGCCGCACAGCTCGCCGCTATCCGTTTGCCTATCCGGGCAAATCGGGTTTGTTGCATGGGTTGATTCCTCCTTTTTTCCTGTTCTGGTGGGATATGCCGTGTGCGGGGGCGGGGGGCGAATGTAATACATAGAAATTCCTCCTTACAGGTCAAAAACTGAAAGTCACTTTCAGTTTTTCGATGTGTGTTGCGGACAAAAAAGAAAAACAGGCATACAAAAAAGGAGCCGGAAAAATGTTTTCCAACTCCTTATTCAGCAGATATTTAATTGTTCATCCGATTAGCCGTATTGATTGGTATCGCTCACACGAATACAACAATACCATGTGCTGCTTTTCAGTGTAAATCCAACGGCAATGTAGGGGTACTCGGAAGCTCCAACATACGCCCAGTGACCGGCGCTGTTTTTCATAGCGGTTGCAATTGATTTGGCTACGCTATCAATGCTAAAATCACCAGTGACTGAACATTTACCAATTGCTTCTCGTCCGGGAGCTTCATAGGAAAATGTATTAAGCCATTTGATTGTATCAGTCTTAAAGTCATATACAGAGTCTTGAACTTTTTTTCCATATTTACAAGCGTTATCTGCCTTTTGAATGTCATCTGCATCATGCGCATAGTTTGTCACCAGCTGCTTGCTGCGGTATTCGGCAACCTTGGTCAGCCCTGGCAGCTTGGTGGCGGTTTTGCTGCCCTGTGCCTTGCGGTACTGGTTGACATAATAGATCACCCGATCCGCAATCGTCTTGGCATCCGCTGCCGTCGCCGTTTTGTTGTAACCATTGTTCGCCTTTTGCGTGGCTTTGGTGGTTTTCTTCGTCGTTTTCTTGGTGGTCTTTTTGGTGGTCGCCTTGGTCACTTTTTTGGTCGTGGCTTTGGTCGTGACCTTATTTGTCTTTTTAACCGTGGTCTGTGCCACAGGCTTCGCTGGGGCAACAGGCGCTTTTATCGTCGCGGCTTTGGTGGCCGCTGTACTCGGCTTGGCTGCCGGTTTCGCACCGGTGGTCGAGCTGGCAGCGCTGCCGGTAGTGGTCACACCCTCGGTGGCCGTGGTCGTGCCGGACGGTTCCGCCGTGCTGCCATCGGTCGAGGCCAGCACCGGCTGGGCGGTGGCCGTCGTAGTTGTCACCGTCGTGCTGCCGGTTTCCGGCGTGGTCGCGTCGCTGGCGCATCCCGCCGCGCTTACTGTAAGAATCGCGGCCAGTGCCGCTGCCATCCATCGCATATTCTTCATTATAAATTCCTCCCTCTAATATTATACCCGATTTGATGTTCTGTTTTGTGCCAGGCATTTCCGAAAAACTGAAAGTCACTTTCAGTTTTTCGGAAACCAGCACCGTGCGTAAATAGTTTGCGGACGGCAATAATTACCGCCCGCCTGTGTATTGACATTCCCCTCAAAAGGGGCTATACTGTTACTAGAGGATGGCATAACCGATAGACGGTTTGCCCCCAGTTTGTGCTAGAGAAATAAATCGCCAGCTTGTCTAGGGATGGCGGTTTATTTCTTTTTTATTGCGCTGATTACTATTGCAATCACTGTTGCTATCATAATGACGAATTGGAATAATTCGCCGTATGTAACATACATTCGCATCACCCCCTTTCGGGGGCTAAAAAGAATTTCAACCCCCTTTGGACAGGGGGCAAAACCGCCTACCGTGAATGGTTATGCCATCCAATTCATATCCTACCAGCATTGTCGTAGTTTGTCAATACTGCGGCAATTTCTTTTTGGCAGCATATGCCTTGGTTCAAAAACTGAAAGTCACTTTCAGTTTTCGGGGCGTTCCGCGTGTAATATGGCCTCGCGGATGCGCTGGGCGGATGCATACGGATCACCGTATATATCTATTTCGCCGTGAGTATCGCCGGTGCCGCACTCGATGTGATTGGCATCCAACCATGCATCCAGCTTTTCACATGCTGCGGCCAGCTCGATCAGCTTCTTTGTTCGTTGCTCAATCAGCCTTTCGGCATATTTTGAAACTTCCATTTCCTCTTTCTCCTTTCCTTGCTTTTGTCGGTTATTCTCGTTTTGTTGACACGGTTTTACATTTTTATTACAATATCTTTATCAACATCAAACGAGGTGCATATTATGTTTGATTTTTTGTCGCAAGTTCTGTCTGCACTTTTGTCCGCGTTTAAGAAAAAAACCGTTGTGGTGTATGCTTTCTTTTGCGGTCAAATTACTGCCTTTCTTTACCCAGATGCGGTAATAAAACTCGTCAAGCAATATATTCCAACAGAAGCAACTTCGTTTGTGGCTATTCTGCTGCCCTTTTTTAAGGTTTGCTTGGCTGTATACACAATAACGCGATGCGTGTGCGTTTGGACAGATAGCAACAACGAACTGGTGTATGTGCGAGGTCAAGCAAACTATGGATGGTTGTGCTTTGCTATCCATGTGTGCACGTCTCTACAAATACCGCCCTCAAATTTAGAGATTTTTTGGAAAGTTTATTTTGGCTCACAATCATTGTTTTTTATTATTGTCGGTTTCTTCTTGCCGATCTTGGTTATCTATTTGCGAAAAGTGTTTGACAAATGGAAACGAAAACGCAAGCAGGCCGTAATACAGCATACCGGCATGGAGCAAAATGGAAACAGTGCTATTTTCAAACAACCCGTCACCCCACTGCCCAATCAGCGCCACAATCGCCATGGCTGCGGCGTTAATGAAAATCCAACGAAGTTTGCTTTTGACCGCCAACAGTCCTATGGTGCAGCACACGATTGCCGCTATCAAAGTCAAAGAATGAAACGCGCCTGTTTCAACGCCTATATTACCAATCATCAGCGTTAAATACAAAGCGATTACCAAATCCGCTGACAAAACAATTTTTTGCCTTGTACTCATGTACTAGCTCTCCTTTCCTTATCCGTGTACAAAAACTGAAAGTCACTTTCAGTTTTTTGGTGGCTGCTTGCTTAGTTTATCAAGAATGACCGCCGCGCCAATCAGCACAATCTCGATGTACCAGTTCGTGATTTGAACCCAGATACTGGTAAAGTAAATCAAATCCACAAGGCAGCACAAGCCACCGAGTATAGCTTCCGCAACGCACAACTGACTGGCTAACTTATATTGACCACACAAGGTTTTAACTAATGGAAGAGATGTCGCCTCTAAAACAAAAACCCAAACAAGATTTTTCAGTAATAGCAATGTTTTCCCCTCCTTATAATAAGATTTGCCCGAAAGCCCAGCATCCAGCCGGGCTTTTTCTCCTTAAAACTGAAAGTCACTTTCAGTTTTTTGCTCACACCGCTGCCGGTGGTTCTTCCGGTAACGGTGGCTGCTCCTGTTCGTGCAGGGTCATCGCCTTGACGAACGAGGTCAGTATCTCGCGTTCCCATTCCCTGCGGGTGGTATCATTGATGGGATACACGCAACCGGTTTTGTCGTGTGTGTCATATTCCTTGTTCGGATAAGATACAAACAACCGGCTGTGGCCGACAATCACGCGGACTTCGTGGATCACCAGCTCATCGTCCAGCACAATGCTGGCGACACCTTTCACCCGGTCGCCCGGCGCACCAAATTGTCGCCATGTGATTTGTGTGATAGTCAATCGAGGTACCCTCCTATATTAAAGTCACGCAAAATAATCAACGCCTGCATATACAGCTCTGTCAGCTGTTGCTGTCGGCTATCCGGCAGATTTAGCCGGGCAGCGCTGGTAATCAGCGCTGCGGCATCATCTGTGATTCGCCACAACCGGCGTTCGCTGGCGGCATCCAGCGTTTGCTTGGCAATGGTCATCATGCATCGTTCCCCCTCAAAGCATCCGACTGGGCAACGGCGTTGGCCAACTCCGAGTGCATGACGAAAAAGCGTTGCCGGAGCCGTTCCGGTTGCTCGGTTTGCGCTGCCCATTGCATCAGCGTCTGTACCGCGCGCTGGGCTTCTTTCACCGCAACACTGGCAGCAAAATCGGCATCCTTTCGGCTTAACTCCATTCCATCCATGCGGATGGTTTTTTCATTTGTTGCCGGTTGTACCGGTTCCGGCACAGCGGATGTTTCGGTTGGCTGCTCCGGTTCCGATGTTTTGAAAAACTGAAAGTGACTTTCAGTTTTTGCCGGTTCCGGTTTTGGCATCGGTTCCGGTGCCTGGGCTTTCGGCTGACGCACAGCTTTAGCCGCTGCGTCAATGTTTTTGATGGCGGGCAGCTCGTCGGGGGTGTATCCCGCGACAATGGCCTTGTACTTGCCCACCTGTTGCTCGCTGACATTCAGCAGCGCTGCTACACCGCGTTGGATTCCGCCACGATACTTTCCGGACGATTTCATTTCCCGCAGCGCCGCTTCGGCCTGCACATACAGTTCCAGCTTGTCAGCGGCAGAATAGTCACGCGCCTGTAAGTTGGCGCTGACCAAGATTAGCTGTTCCATTGCCGTAGACAGGTTGTTGTACACCGTACACGGTACGGTTTCCCATTGCAGGCACTCCGTGATCGCCCGATACCGGCGTTCGCCGGACAGCAGCCGATACTGACCCTCGGCAATCTGATTGACTGCCAGCGGATGGATCAGACCGTTAGCTTCGATACTATCTGCCAGCTGCTGGATGGATTCCGGGGTATCGTTTTTGGCTGCTGTGTTATCATAATGCAGCGTGATTTGCTCGACCGGGATGACTTGATGTTGACTTTTGGTTTCGTCGCCAAACGCTGACAGGAACACAGCGGCAGCGGATTGATTTATGTTTTTCGCCATACGGCACACTCCTTATCTATTAAAAGAAAAAACTGAAAGTCACTTTCAGTTTTTGATGATCTCTGCCAGCTCCATGTAGTCGATCGCGGTGGTGGATCGGGGCGCGTGTTGCAGCAGGCCGGTACGGCTTTCCTGCGCTTCGCGGACGGCGACGCACTCACGGATACGCACCGGCAGCACCGATGCGCCCAGCTGATCGGCAAGGGCGGGCAGCTCATCTGCACAGCGACGCGACAGCTTGGTGCGCGCCGACCAGCGCGTGATAAGAAGCGACGGAGCCGACAGGCGGGGGTTGGTGTACTCCCGAATCTGGCTGATGGTATCCATCAGCGCTGCCAGGCCGTCCACACTGTAAGTGTCAGCGGTCAGCGGCACAATCACCGTATCCGCTGCCGTAAGAGCGTTAATAAGCAGGATACCCAACGCAGGGGTGGTGTCAATCATCACAACATCGTAGCCCGATACATCAGCCAGCGCTTTGCGCAGCAAGTGCTCTTTGCCGATCTTAACGATCTGTGCATCTGCACCGGACAGCAGAGGGTCGCAGGGGACAATATCCCCAACAGGGGTGTGCTGGATGGCATCGGTAAGGGGAGCACCGTCAATCAACACATCGTACAGGGTGGTAACACCGTCGATGGTTGCTTGGTAGGTGTGGGATGCGTTGCACTGCGGATCGGTGTCAATCAGCAACACCCGCTGCCCTTGCTTTTGCAGTGCACCCGCCAGTGCGGTAGCAGTGGTGGTTTTGGCCACGCCGCCTTTTTGGTTTGCCAATGCGATTGTTTTCATGTTTTCCAACTCCTTATTCAGCAGATATGAAATTGTTGCGGACAAAAAGAAAAACACGGAAGATTTTCCGTGCTTAACTGCGTAAGTATATGAGTAATGGGCAGTAGCGGCGATGTTGCAACCGGATAGAGTTTTCCAATGTCATAAAACTGAAAGTCACTTTCAGTTTTCGACAAGTTTATCTTGCAATCGTCACAGTCTTATGGTACACTGCAAAGACACCTTTGCCTTACAAGCAGGGGGTCACAGGTTCGAGCCCTGTTGTTTCCACCATCTGGCCCGGTAGTTCAGCTGGTTAGAACGCTAGCCTGTCACGCTAGAGGTCGACGGTTCGAGCCCGTTCCGGGTCGCCAAAAAAGAGCACGCTTCGGCGTGCTCTTTTTGCGTCTATATCAGATGTATAATAAGTTCGTAAAGCGCCGGAACCCTCTTATAAAGGAGGTGTGTCCGGCGCTTTTTATACGTGGATCGGTTGAGCGATGCGGATCACGTTGCGTTCGACCGAAATGTCGGTGCCCATGTATTGGTGGATGATACCGATCACCCGCAACGGTCCGTCCGGGATAAGCTGCTGATCACGGATGGCTTTTCCCAGTGCCAGATACGCCTCGTGCCGCGGCTCCGGCTGCCCATGATACCAGGTGATGCTGATGGCATCGCACGCCGGCACAATCGTCACATGCGGGTCGTCGACCGCTGCTGCCAAGGGGATGCAGGTTTGACAGCGGAACGGACGGGAAGGCTGCTGCGCCTGCAAAAGCTCCGGCGCATCGACCAGCGTGAAAAAATCATTCGAGCAGTCGATGGATAGCCCATAATCGATCGCTTCCTTAAAAGCCATTTGGGTGGTGTTGTTGATGCGGTGATAGTCCGACCACGATTGTTCGATGGGGTAGTCGATGTGATCCATCGAAACGCTTTTGGCGTAGCAAACCGCTTCGGGCAAACGCAGCCTCTCGATTTTCATATGGTTGCTTAAATCCACCCGCAGCTGCATCCGTTCTACCATCTGATTCAACTGCTGCTGCCGCCGCTGTAAAACCGCAAGGCAACTGTTAAAATCGCCGGGCACTTTGAAATAATCGTGAATCTCTTTGCGAGTAAACCCCATTTTTTGCAAAGACAGAATCTGCAGCACATGCATTACGCTGGAGCAATCGTAATAACGGTATTCCGCTGTTCCTTCGCGTTTGACAGGGGAAAGCAAACCGTCCGCTTCCAAGCGCAGAATGGTGGCACGGCTGATCGAACAGGCGTGTGCCAACTGGTTGGCTGTATACAAATGGCTTTTTTCCATTGCCCCATATCCTTTCATCGAAAAGTTGTTCTTTTATGAACAGGTTGTCTATAGTATACGCCTTTTTTTCGCCCCATGTCAATAACCTTGCACGAAACGGAGTATATAGTGCTGATATAGTGGATAAGAAATGGTTGCTATATACAAAGAAATTTCTAAAAAGCTATTGACTTGTCCACTTGTGGACAGGTTACAATACAACTAGAGAGAAGCCGAAGCTGCGATTCTTTGTGGAGAAAAATCAAAGGAGGATGGAGTTGTGCACAAAAAAAGACGGGCGTTAAAGTATGCGAAGCGGTTTTTGTCTGTTCTAACCGCTGCAGCCATGCTGGTGACCATGGGATTTTCGGCACTGCCTGTGGGGGCAGAGGACACTTCAAGCAAAGATGGGGAAGGGTATATGTACGACATTGTGATTTATGGTGGGAATGCCTCCGGTATTGTCGCGGCCATTCAGGCAGCCAAAATGGGGAAAACGGTTGCGGTGATTGAGCCGAATCCGTATCGTATCGGCGGATTGACTACCGGTGGCTTGAGCGACACCGATATTGGCCACGCCGGTGTGATCGGGGGCTTGTCCTACGAATTTTACCAGCGGGTCGGCAAAAAGTATAACAAAGGCGTCGACTTTACTTTTGAACCAAAAGTGGCACTGGAAGTGCTGAACGAATGGGTAGAGGAATATGCTGACAAGATCACCGTTTTTACGAACGAGCGGTTGAATCTGTCCAACGGTGTGGAGAAACAAGGAACCGCCATTCGGTCGATCACAACCGAATCGGGAAAAAAATTCACCGCCAAAATGTTCCTCGATTGTTCTTATGAGGGCGATCTGATGGCGAAATCCGATGTCAGCTATGTGATCGGTCGTGAATCCAACGATACATACGGTGAAACGCTGAACGGCATCACCTCGGCGGATAACCAACACAACGGTGTTCCTACCGGTATCAGTCCCTATGTTGTCAAGGACGACCCGTCCAGCGGGCTGCTCCCGGGGATCAGCGAGGATTTTGGCGGCGAAACCGGCGATGGGGACGATAAAATCCAAGCGTACAACTTCCGCTGGACACTGACCAACCGCGCAGAAAATCAGGTGGAAAGCTGTGAACCTGCCAATTATGACGAATCGCGCTATGAATTGTTGTTCCGCGCGTTTGAAGCCAACCCCAACTGGACCTTGGACAAAATCTTCAAGACCACGCGGTGGCTGAAAAACGGCAAGGTCGATGCAAACAACAACTCCGGCATTTCCACCGACCTGATCGGCGGCAACTACCATTATCCCGAGGGCGATTATCAAACGCGCGAAAAGATCATTAAAGCGCATGAAGATTATCAGCGCGGACTGTTGTGGGCGCTGCAAACCAGCGACCGCGTGCCGGAAAACATTCGCAACGAAGCAAAAAAATGGGGGCTGGCGGCTGACGAATTTACCGAAAACGATCATTGGCCGACCCAGCTGTATGTGCGTGAGGCACGCCGTATGGTCAGCAATTTTGTGGTAACCCAGCATGTTTGCAAAGCCGGCTCCAAAATTGTGGTAAGCGACTCGATCGGTATGGGAAGCTACAATATGGATTCGCACCATATTCAATATGTGGTGAAAAACGGGGAAGTGCGGCCGGAAGGCGATTTCTTCGCGCCGACCTCGCCTTACGCGATCAGCTACCGTGCAATTGTTCCGAAAGCAAACGAATGCACCAACCTGCTGGTGCCGGTTTGTCTGTCCGCTTCTCATGCAGCATATGGTTCGATCCGCATGGAGCCTGTATTTATGGTCTTGGGACAATCGGCAGCCACGGCCGCTTGCCTGGCAATCGACGAAGGGGTTATTGTGCAGAATGTGAACTATAACCGCTTGAAAGAGCGTCTACAGGCGGACAAGCAAGTGCTGTACACCGATAACGCCGGTACCAAGCCGGGAGATAGCGGTGTCACCGGTCAATATACGGATGTGACGGTTTATCCGATCGAGGATTTGGACTACACCGCGGGGCACAAAACCACCGGCACCGATAAACAGCCGCTGGAAACCGGTATTTTCTCGGTCAGCTACGCGACCGCACCTACCACGGACTATAACCGTGTGAAAAGTGCTGCGGTAGGCGATTTCATCCAGTTTGAAATTGATATTCCCGCTGCCGGTACCTATACCGTCAGTGCGGAAACCTATCTGCACCAATCCCGTGCCATGTATAAGCTGTATCTTCCCGATACCCAAACCTATCTGGGCGACGAGAAAGACCAGTATTGCGATTACAACACATCACAGGTGTACGATTCCGCGGATCGTGTTAAACTGGATACCTTTGGCGATATCACGGTGTCTGCTGCCGGAAAGATGAAGCTGCGGTTTGAGGTGTCAGGCAAAAACGCTGCCAGTACCGGTTACAGCATGGCGTTTTGCGATATCCAGCTGAAAAACACGGCGGACGGTTCGGTGCTGGTGATTCCGGTAAAAGATCTGCCGACGACTACCGTGCCTGATTCAACCTATGAACCGGTGGACTCGGGGATGTTCAGCACATCGTATGCGATGGCGCCCTCAACCAAATACCAGCGTCTGGTCACCTCCGGTGTGGGCGATTATGTGGAGTATACCGTTGATTTGCCAAAAGCCGGCACCTACGCGTTGGGCGCGCAAACCTATTCTCAGAAAACCCGTGGTACCTATCGTGTATATCTGTCGGATTTCAATCAGTATCTGGGCGATACCTACGATCAGTACGGAACGCTGGACGCGGATTCTGCCCAGCGGGTGGTTACCAATATGTTCGGCGAGATCACCGTGACCGAGCCCAGATCCATCCGGGTGCGGTTTGAGGTAGCTGGCAAGAATTCTGCCAGCACCGGATACAGTCTGGCGTTTTGCAACCTGTTGGTGGCGGATGCATCGCAAGGCTCTGTTGTTACCTCTGTGGCAGTGGACAGCAACGGCGGCAGTCTGGTGGCAGATGTCGCCGTGGATACGGCTACCGGCAAAGTACCGCAGCCGGATGTACCGGAGCGGGCAGGATACACGCTGGCCGGCTGGTATACCGATATGGATCTGACCAATGCGTTTGATTTTGAAAACGGTACGGCGGATGGAAAAACAGTACTGTATGCCAAATGGGAGGCAGACATTCCCGATACCCGCACCGTTTCCTTCAAAACCAACTATGGCGAGGGCGGCAGCAGTACCAGTAGCCAGCATATTCTATCGGGTGAAAAAGTGTCTTTGCCGCGCGATCCCTATTGGGAGGGGCACACCTTTTTGGGATGGTACACCGATACGGCGTACAACACCACATGGGATTTTGAAAAAAACACTGTCACGGCGGATACTGTGCTGTATGCCAAATGGATTTCCACTGCCGTTATGTACGGGGATACCAATTTGGACGGAGCAGTGACCGTTGAGGATGCGCTGATGACGCTGCAAGCTGCCGCCGATAAGGTGACGCTGACAACGGATCAGACCGCCGCCGCCAACGTGGATGGTGAAGGCGCGGTGACCGCGCAGGATGCACTGCTGATTTTGCAGCACACGACCAAGAAAATCGATGCCTTTCCGGTGGAATCCTAACCATATAACCAGCGAAAGCGGTTGTCGTTTGTCTTGCCATTGTGCGGAAAATGTGCTATATTCATCCTGCGAACAAAAAAGATGCCGCTTGGTTTGCGGGAGGTTTATACGATGAAAGAAGTGGTTTATTCCACCCTTTGTAACGATGCCAAATCCATTCGATTACAGGTGTTCGTCAACGAACAGGGGTTTGAACAGGAATTTGACGATATCGATCCGGTGGCTCGTCATCTGGTGATTTACGACGGTGATCGTCCGGTGGCGACCGGACGGCTGTTTGAAGAAAACGGTGCAGCCGTGATCGGTCGGGTGGCAGTGCTGCCCGACTATCGCCAGCATCATTTGGGTGCGGCTGTGGTGCGGCGACTGGAAAAAGAGGCGAAAGCCGCCGGATACACGCGTGTGGGTTTGTCGGCGCAATGTCGGGTGCGGGGATTTTACGAAAAGCAGGGCTACCACGCGGTCGGAGATATCTATCTGGACGAGTTTTGCGAACATATTCATATGGAGAAAGCATTGTAAAAGCGTAAAAGGAACCACCTATGGTGGTTCCTTTTTTGATAGGCTTTTTGGCTATTGTGACATAAAAACAGACCAAAAATTCTCTGGTCCGAAAAGCCGAAACCATCGGAAGGCTGTTGAAATAATCCAGACGATATTGTATACTTTTATTAGTTGCGACCGGTCGTTGTGTTTTCAGGCGGGCTTTCGCAGCAATATATGTGAAAAGGATGGATTTGGCAATGAAGAGATGGATGCGCGTATTGGCGTCCACGGTGCTGGCGTGCAGCATGCTGGCGACCATGCTTCCTTTGGGAGCCATGGCTGCGGCAGACACGACTGTCAGCATCTCCGAGGCGGATGTCCTTGTGCATGGCCGTACCTACGAAAAGAACGATGCGCTCTGCTTGGATTGGAGCAATTCGGGTATTTCGTTCAACTTCCACGGTACCGGTGCCAAGGTGCAGCTGTCCGCGAACAGCATCAACCCGAACCCCGCGTATATGAATGTGTATGTTGACGGTGCACTGGCACCGACCAGCTCGTTCCAGGTGGGCGCGGCGAAAAAAGAGTATGTGCTGGCGGAGGGCCTTTCGGCCGATGACCACACCATTTCGCTGCGCAAACGCAACGAAGCGGTGTATGGCGGCAGCGCAACGGTAAGTGTGTATGGCTTGACCATCACCGAGGGCGCGCTGACGGCGGCACCGAAAATGTCCGAGCGCCGCATCGAAGTGATCGGTGACTCGATCACCGCCGGCTTCGGTAACCTGGCGGCTGACACTACGGTGGGTTACAGCAGCCATGTGTCGGATGGTACCAGCACCTATGCCACCATGACGGCGCAGGCGTTGGGTGCGGAAATTGATGTTATCGCGCGCAGCGGTATCCGTTTTGTGCGTGCCGATATCAATAACTCCATGTATCCGGCGTATGACAAGGTGTCGGGACTGGAGAACAAATGCAACGATGCCTATGATTTTGCGAACAACAAAAAAGATGTGGTTATTATCAACCTCGGCACCAACGATAACGGCGCCACGCTGAACGGCGAGCGCGTTACCGATGACTATGTGCAGAGCGAAACCAAAGAGTTTCTGAAACTGGTTCGTGAGAAAAACCCGACCGCGAAAATCGTGTGGGCGTATGGTATCATGGGCTCCGGTCGTGCGGATGCGATCCAGAAAGCCATCAAAGAAATGAACGATGCCGGTGATCAGGATATCAGCTTCTATTCGCTGGCTTCCATCAACCCGACGCTGGAAGGCTACGGCAGCGGCAACCACCCGACGGTGACGACCGCTATCAACCGCAGCTTTGGTTTGGCAGCGTATATCTCCAGCTTGACCGGTTGGGATTATCACTATGATGTCGAGCTGGCGCAGGAGCTGCGCGTGGCGCAGGGCTATCTGGATGCGGATTATTTGAAGCCCTACACCGAGGATTCGATCCAGACGTTGAAAGATAAAATCGATGCTGCCAAAGCGCTGACCAACCCGACCAACGAGCAGATCCAGACGGCTGTCAAGGATATCCAGACTGCCCATCAGAATCTGACCATCGCGATGAACAAAGTGGCGGAAGTGGCAGGCAGCGAGCCCAAGTCGGGCACTACCCACTATATGGCGGTGAACTTCCAGTCGAATGCGGATATGAGCAGTGCGCTGGATAACAAATGGTATCTTACCTATGAACTGAAAGCCGAAGCGGTAGGCGTTGAGCCGACCGATACCAAATGGTACAGCTACATCCGTAACGGTCGTGCGTATCTGACCAATGAAAAAGGTCAGGAAACAGAGATCGCGGCGGGGCTGTCCCTGGCTGGCTATGAGCCCGGCGAGGATGGCTATGCCAAAGTGACAGTCGCTGTGCCGGATAGCTTCCGCGAAAGCAGCACGGCTGTTAAGAGCTTCCGTTTGTTCTACTACAACGACACCGAGCACGCTCCGGAATCGGATCGCGGCGGGGTGGAATGGCCGACGAACAACAGCCAGGTTCAGATCTCGGTGCGCAATGTCGAGATGTGGGCTACGGTAATGAGCTTTGTCAGCAAAGATCAGCTGGAAGCGGCTGTGGCGGCGGCGAAAACCGATTTGAGCGATTATGAAGACGGCGAAGCCAAAACGGCATACGAAAAAGCGCTGGCGGATGCCAAAGCGGTACTGGCGAAAGACGATGCGACTCAGCGCGAAGTTAACGCAGCGCTGGAAGCGTTGGCAACGGCAGATGCGGCTTTGGTGTTGAAGAGTGAATTGATCGCTGTGATTATGGCGGATGAGCGTACCAGCAAAGAAGATCATTATCTGAGCATGGATCAGGCACTGTCTACGCCGATCGATCTGACCCCGTATAAAAACGAGGAACTGATGATCAGCTACGACATTCGCATCAACACGACCGAAAATCATCCGGCACCGGATACGGTTGGCTGGATCAATGCGATTCGCAACGGTCGTATGCGGTTGTTCTCGGTGGATGCCAGTGAGGCGAACAACGAGAACGGTATCAATGTCGGCGGCGACAGCAATGGTATGATTCATTGCGGACGTGATGAACTGGCGAACATTCAGCCGAATCAGTGGCTGACCGTGACCCAGCCGGTGCCGGCGGCGATTATGGAAGCCGGTCGTATTACCAAATTCCATATGTACATCTACAACGATCTGAACTCGGTGGATCCGTCCTACAGCAATAGCTTGGGTGTGACCGCCAGCTTGAAGAACATCAAGATCACCAAAGCCTCTTCGGATACTCCCACGGTGGACAAGGCCGAACTGAAGACTTTGTTGGATGGCCAGAAGGCGCATGACGATCTGTTGAAGCTGTACACGGCTGATTCTGTGGCGGCGTATGAAGCGCTGTTCACGGCTGCCAAAGCGGTGTACGAGAATGCCAATGCGACTCAGGAGCAGGTTGATGCGCAGGTAGCTCTGCTGAAAACCGCGGATAGCAAACTGGTGGAAAATCCGCCTGCACCGGTGTTTATGTACGGCGATGTCGATGGCAACGGTAAAGTGGATTCCATGGATGCGCTGATGGTGTTGCAGGCGGCTGCGAATATGGTTCAGCTGAATGAAACGCAAACCAAGGCGGCGGATGTGGATGGCACTGCCGGTGTCAGCTCGATGGATGCGCTGGTGATCCTGCAATATGCGACTCACCTGTGGGATGCGCTTCCGCTGGCTCCGACCAAACCGGACGATCCGACTCCTCCCGCACCGACACCGGATGCCGGCGAAGGTCTGGGCGAGGGTGACGGCGCCGACGATGTATTGCACTAATCTATCCTGTTAAAAAGAGGGATGCCTTCGGGCATCCCTCTTTTGCGTCTGTTCAGAGGAATGTTACGAAATTGTAAGGAAAATGACGGTTTTCTTTTCTTGACGCACAATGGGGGATAGGAGTATACTGAAAACCGTGGATAAACCCTTTGCAAAACGCATAAGCTGGATGGAAGAGAGGTGGGCATTATGGCATCGTCGGAAGAGAAGCAAACTCAATCGGAACCGCACCATTTGTCCCTGCATGAAACAACAGAGGAATGGCGTTCGCACAAAAATGCCAAGCGCGTCATTTATGCTGTGACGATTGTCGGATTGGTTATTATCGCGGCTTTTGCCGTCTATGGCTTTGTGACAGGTATTTTTATGGATAAACAGGCACTGGAAAAGTTTATTGCCTCTACCGGTGCCATTGCGCCGCTGGTGTTTATTTTCATCCAGATCATTCAGGTGGTGTTTCCGCTGATTCCCGGCGGGGCCAGCTGTATGGTGGGAGTATGGCTGTTCGGTCCGTGGTGGGGCTTTTGGTGCAACTACATCGGTATTTGTGTGGGCAGTATCATTAACTTCTTTTTGGGACGATTTTACGGAAAGCCTTTTATCCAATCGGTCACCAAACCGCAGACCTATGACAAGTACATCGGTAAGATTGACAAAGGACGCCGGTTTGAGATTTTCTTTTTCGTGTCCATCCTGTTGCCCGGTTTTCCGGATGACCTTATCTGTATGCTGGCGGGATTGACCAAAATGACGGTTCGGCGTTATACCGCTCTGCTTTTGATTGGCAAGCCGTTTTCCATTGCCCTATATAGCGTGGCATGGGCAGCAGCGGCGGACAAAGTGATGGCGTGGTTGATTAAATAAAAGGAGACGATACAATGGCAGCGGCCAAGACCAATGTGATGCGTATTTTGGAGCAAAAGAAGATCGCTTACACAGCGCATACCTACCCTCATAACGGGAACGAAGCGGTGGATGGCGCTTCCATTGCCAAACTGACCGGGCAAGACCCTGCACGTGTGTTCAAAACTCTGGTGACCAAAGGCCATAGCGGTGGTCACTTTGTGTTTGTACTGCCGGTAGAAGAAGAGCTGAACTTGAAAAAAGCCGCTGCCGCTGTAGGGGAGAAGTCGGTGGACATGATTCATGTGAAAGAGCTGCTGCCGTTGACCGGCTATATCCGCGGCGGCTGTTCACCGGTCGGGATGAAAAAGCCATTTCCGACGGTGTTGGCACTGCAAGCGGAGCAACAGCCAACCATTCTGGTCAGCGGCGGCAAAATCGGCACACAGGTCGAAGTGGCACCGCAGGATCTTATCAAAATCACCGGTGCTCACTACGCCGATATTCTTGCGTAATCGAATTGCTCCTCGCGCCTGGTTTTGTTGACAGCCGTTGCCGTTTCGTGCTATGATATCAAATATAAAGGTTGCCAGCAGGAGGGGAGAGTTCATGCCCTTTTTCGTGGACAGTTATGCATTGCATGATGTAGATGATACTATCGTCAAGTGGCTTGTCGGCACATTTGAACCCAATTCAACATTCCGGCCACATTCGCATTATCGATTGGAAATTTCCATGATTCTTTCCGGCGAGGGAGAATACTGGGTGAATGGACATACTTATCCCATGAAAGTCGGGGACATTGTGTTGTTCAATAACGATGAACTGCATTGTATGCGCAATTCCGGCAGCGAACCGCTGGTGAACGGTGCTTTGGAGTTTGATCCGCGCTTTATTTGGACAAACCCCTCGTATTCGTTTTATCAGGATTTTCTGTCCGTGTTTTTCAACCGTAACGAAAGTTTTCAAAACAAATTGGATCGCAAAAACACAGCGTTCCCCGGTATACAGCAAAAATTTTTGCAGATTCAAGAGGAATTTTTGCATCCGCAGCCTCATGGGGAGGCAGTCGTCAAAGCGCGTTTGCTGGGAATATTGGCTGACTTGCTGCGGTACTACGATTTGTCCAAACCGCTTAACTTAAAACATGAACAGCACTACGCCGGTATGGATCAGGTGCTGATGTATATTGCTGAGCACTTTAATGAGGATATATCGTTGACTACACTCGCAGATATTCTGCATATCAACAAAACCTATTTCAGTCAAGTGTTCCGAGAAAGCAACGGCTTGCCGCCGAAGGAGTATATTGTAAAGGTGCGTATTGCGGCGGCGGCGCGGCAATTGAAATCCACTGACAGAGGGGTGCTGGAGATTGCCCAGTCTTGCGGCTTCAATAGTCTATCCAATTTTTACAGCGCGTTTAAGCGCGTAACCGGTAAAACCCCCACGCAATACCGCGACAATCCGTTGGATTAGCATCCGCTATATATTGTTTGATTCATTAAGCTCTATCCGCTACGGATAGAGCTTTTTTGTGCGAAAAATCCGAATTATCCGAAAAAACAGGAATAACTTCTGTTAAAGCAGGAAGATTTCAAAAACGACACATGGTAAACTTAATAAGGAAAATATGTGATTCTGTATATTTTATAGTTACATTGCAAAGGAGGCGGCTGTTTCACAACAGGTTACCATTATAAAAAAGGAGAGGAATTCATCGTGAAAAAATGGAGAAAGCTTTTAAGCACCGCCTTGTGCGCGGCGATGGTCGTGTCCACACTGCCTATGGCATGGTCTGCACAAGCGGACGACACAGCCACCGGGACAACATCGGTTCGTGTCGAAGCGGAAAATTACATTGCTAAATTGTCTACTTCCGATGCTAAGGTATCGGCTAATGCGGATGCGTCTGGCGAGAAAATTTTGGATAACACCAAAAACGGCCATGTCATTTGTTTGGGTGAGGTAGACACTACCGGGCTTCAAAGCGTTACCATGAAGCTGGCCAATCCGCGTGCTTCGGTTACGTTCGACTTTTATCTGGATGGTGTGGATGAGATTCGAAAGGTCGTATCTCTGACCACAGAAAAAACGTCGAGTAATTACGGCGATTGGGCGACATTCCAGGAATATTCGGCGAATGTGTTGCCCTCCGCGTCGGCTACGGCGCTGGTTGGTTTGCACAGTGTGTATATGACGGTCACTGTCAATACCGCTGGCCAAACTAGCGGCGGTAACATCGACTATGTTGATTTTGCTTGCATCGCTCCGGAAGAGGTAGCTGATCGTACTGTTGAAAAGCAATTTGCTGCTGATATCAATTTTGACTTATCTGACAGCCGAATTACAGCCGGAGGTAATATCAACAATCAGCTCGTTGTAGATGGCGTTCGGGTTATCGGCAGTTTACAGACGAATTTTGTAATGGCTTATAGTCATGTTTCGTTGGAGAATTTGACAAGCATTGATATTGATTACGCACCCAGCAGTGGCTTGAAAATTGAAGTGTATTATGGCGATAATATGAATGATATGACTCGCATTGCTGCGCCATCATTGGGAACACAATTGACCCAAGAAGCCAGCGATGCCGGTCAAAAGTGGTATCAGGAAAAGAACTTCCGGGTTGAAAATTTCACGACAACGACCGTGGAAGGTGTTAGCGACACAAATCTTTTTTTCAAAATCACTTCGGATCGCGGCAATTTTAGGATGTTCACCCTTCACTATGCGGTTGATGAAAAACTGATTAAAACCGATAAAACCATCAATTTTGTTGATGGCATTGACGAAGCGTTGTCGTCCAAACCGTATAGTCTGAACAGCAAAGAAGCGGGTAATCATTTTGTTGAAAGCACGAATCCGGGAACGGTTTTGGCATACTCGGATGTTTCGCTGGATGGACTACAGTCGCTTGATTTCGATTATTCGAGCCAACCCGGCTTTAAGATGGATATTCTCTATGGCTTGGCAGCGGATACTGCGACGACGATTGCCACGGTGACGGTGGGCACAGGCGCGTGGACGCCGTTTGTCAATAGCGGCGTTGTTGATTTGAACCTTTCGACCGAACTGCCTGAAAATGGCACACTGTTCTTTAAGTTAACCAGCGGCCGCTGCAACTTCAAAAACTTTACATTGCATTATGCAGAAGATGTCAGTGGTGCATGGGAATATCAGGCAGAGTCTTATAGCTGGGGCGCTTCCAAGAATACGCCGAACTGGCTGAAAACAGCTACGACCAATTTGGTGGAAAGCCCGCAGAACGGCGATGTGTTCTATTTGGGCAAAGCCGATTTAAGCGATTTGTCCTTTATTACAGCGCGTGTGGCACTGCCCACTTCGCGTGGTGCGGAAGGAACATACACCTTCTACGCGGACATGGATGTGGATTACGCTAATCTGACCAGCACCGCTTCCGGCTATAATCGTGACCGGTATAAGTATACGGATGCTAACCAGCTGACCGGTGGTGTTCAAATCGGACAGATGACCGTAACGGGCGTTTCGCAGACCACCAATGACTGGAACACTTTTGCACATTTCTATACAAACGTTGATACATCCGTTCTGTCGGAAGGTGAACATCGCATTTATATGCAGGTAAACAATACCAAAGGCAACGATCTTGGCAACATTGATTTCCTGCGTTTTGGTGGTTTACAAAAGAACAGTATTGATAAGACGTTCTCCTTTACAGCCACTGTGGAATTTGCCGGTAAATACAACGAGCTGATCGATACTAAAACGGCTGCCAGCAGCAGCGAGCTGAAAGATTTGTTGACTAACACCAGTGCGCCGGCGTTGGGTGGCTATGTGTTCAAGAGCTGGAGCGAGCCTGCGGATCACGCCGATCTGCTATACAATGCCGCATTGGCCTCCGGTGCTGCTGTAAAACTGACTGCCACCTATGAGGCCTCCGGTGATGCGTCGTACCACCTGTCCGGTCTTTCTGATATGACGGCGTGGAACGGCGATAACAGCATTACCACCGAAACCGGTTTGTCGTTTGATACGCGTATTACGGTTGCAAAAGCTGCGGACAAAGGGGCGGTAGCCTATTGGGTGCTGGATGGTGCCAAAGTCGGCTTTGGTGCAGACAGTTATACATTCTACACCAGTGGCAACAACAACATCGCGGTGGTGTATGTCGGTGAAGCTGAGGAATCCGTGACGCCGTCTGTGGTGCTGCAGCAATCTTTGGCGCCGAACGCTGGTTCTGCATACAACTTCTCGGTGATTGCACAAACCTCTATTCCGAATGATGCATCCGTCAGTGAGTACGGCGTGATATATGCCGCCTCTAAAGAAGCGCTTGAAGCGGTTCGCAATGGTGAACAGGCCAATACGATTACCGTAACGTCCAGCAAAACCGGTAAAAATGTGCAGTATATGACACATTTGCTGCAAGTAAAAGCCGGAAAGACTCGTTTTGCCATGGCTTATGCTGTTGTAACAGTTGGCGGCGAACAACAGACCGTTTACAGCGCCCAATATGCAACGGTGACGACACCGAGCTCCGGTGCAGCGACGCCGACGATCAATGCTTTTTAAACACAACACACAAAGGAGATAAACTATGAAAAAAGCTTACGAAGCACCGGCTGTGGATGTTGAACGTTTTATGTATGAGGATGTCTTGACAAACAGCAGCGCTGATATTGGAACGGGCGACGGTAAACCCGACACCTTGGATGACGAACTGGGGATCTGACCGCTATTTTGGTGATCAGACCACGCAGGATATTCCTGCTTGGTCTGTTGATAGAACGAAAAGAGAGGGAAAGCCATGAAGAAATTTTGCAAAGTCCTTAGCTTGGCGCTGTGCGCCGCGCTAACGGCATCCTGTATTCCTGCTGCTTTGGCAGATACAGGCAGCACAACGGAGGTTGATTTGGAAAACATGAAACCGTCATTTTACGAAGTGAACGCCAACAAGTGGCTGTACTTTGGTTGGGAAAATTGCGATGTAAAAAGCATTTCCACCATCGGCGGTGCCTTGTTCACGGCTGGTTCTGGTGCTGTTCGCCGCTATCCCGATAGCGGTTCAGGACTGAGAACTCCCAACTATGCTGCTTTGAGCGATGACGAAAAGCAGCAGGTTATGAAAGACACCGGTCTGACCGAAAAACAATTGACGGATTATTCTGACAAGGGTGGATTCGACCAAAAGACTTCGGCCATTCGGTATACGGTGACCATCAACGGTACCGAGTACAAGCCGGACGAAACCTCGGCGGAGCGCCGTCAGAACACCAAATGGTATCAGGCGGATGGCTATATGAACAGCCCGACGTCCGAGTGGGCTGCCGGCAACACCGGCGTGGATGTGAAAATCCAGCATGTACCCGGAAACGTCAAACATACGGATGGCCGTGATGGGTGCGAGGTGTTCACACAGGTCACTTTGACTAACAGCTCGGCGATCGAGCAGACGGTGGTGCTGAATGTTGGCGCGCTGTCGGATTTTGAAGTGCCGATGGGTAGCTTGAAACCCGATTACGAAAGCAAGGATACCAGCAAATATTTCTATCCGCAGTGTGACGATAACTACTCGCTGTACAAAGTGGTTATCCCGGCAGGGGAGAACAAAAAGCTGGATTTCGCCGCCACTGTGTGGAACGCTATGACTCCCAAAGAGTTGAAAGCGATGGGTTCATTTGATGAGCAGTACGCCAGAACCAAAGCGTACTACGACGACAAATTGAAGGATATGTCGCTGCCGGTCAGCCTGCCCAACGAGGAAATGAAGAATTCCTACATCAACAGCATGATCGTGATGTGGGAAACGATTGTTAAGTCCAAATGGAACGAGGGCCTTGGATACAACAATGGCACAACTGACTACCAGATTCGCGGTTCGGCTGGTACGCGGGCCAAATCGGTCAAAAACCCCGCCGATACGATGCATGGTTACTACTGCTATTTCCCGCACGATGTGCCCAACATGGTGGAGCAGTTTGTGCGTGATGGACGGTTTGATCTGGCCATGAACATCATGAACAGCCCCAACTATCAGACGCTGTACATGAAAGAAAAACATGGCGGCAACTTGGATGCTGTTCCGAAATACATTATTCCGTATGCCGCGCTGTGGCAGGCAATGAATGATGAGCAGCGCGCTCAGTACTTCACCGATGATGTGAAGGCGAAGATTAAAGCGGTTTCGCGCGAGGTCATCTCCTATATCAGTGATGGTGAAGATGAAGGTAGAGATGGCAGCGGCAATAGTACCACACTGCCGGGTATCAAGGGGATTATTCAAAGATCCGAAAGCCTCGATAACCTGCCGTATGATAACCTGATTACCGATAACTTTACCGCTATGCACGGCTTGGCAGCGTATCGCTACCTGGCTGATGCGTGGGGCTGGAATACGGCCGATCCGGACAGCACCGATGCCAAAGACGGTGAGGTCGCTTGGACGACGGCTCAAATGGAGTCGCTGAATACCGCGCTGAACGGCGCCATGGACGCCTTTATGGAACGCCATGATATCGATTGGTATATGTGCGCGTTGAACGACGATTCCGGGTTCTGGAGGCGCCATGAGAGCGGCAGCATCCTTTATGACGGTAACTTTATTTGCAGCTCGCTGATGATGAGTACCTTCCCATGGGATGCGGTTCTGCGTGGCTACGATCTGGGAGGCACTTGGGCGGATTACTTTGAAAAATCCATGGATAACGCCGTGGAGCTGAAAAAGAAAATGAGCGCTAAGATCCCGGACGGCAGCTGGGGCGCCTGGTGGGGTCACGAATACGGCAGTGTGTACAATGTTGGCCAGAGTGTGCCGATGCTGTACAGCGACAAATATCGCACCGCTGTGGTGGAAAGCTACGAATGGCTGCTGAAAAACCAGACCGCGCCGTTCCAGTGGGCGGAAAGCTTTGACCGTGGTTTGAGCGCCGATGACTGGACCGAAGCGGCGATAGACTACGAAACCTGGGGACTCGGTTTCCTGCGTCAGGGCCTGTTGGAAGCGATTGCCTCGGTCAAAACCGATGGCACGGTGATTATCGGTCGCGGCGTTCCGAACGAGTGGATGGTGTCCGGCACCCCGATCGAATGGCAGAATATCTTTACCAACGATGGTCGTAAAATTGAACATCTGAAGCTGTATGCACAGGATGCGAAAACCATCAAACTGGAGCTGACCGGTGACGATGCGATCAACGATATCGTGTTGGATCTGGCGGCGCTGAAAGACAACATTGCGGCGGTTTCCACCGGTACGTTTGATAATGAAAACGGTACGGTGACCGTGGATAAAGCGACCAAAGAGTTGACCGTGACGTTGAAACACAGTATCGAAATTGACAATGGTGTGAAAACCCCCACCAATGTCAAGGCCACTGCGAAAGATCGCGATATCAACGTGACTTGGGATGCCATGGACAATGCCCGCGGCTATGTGGTGCAGGTCACTCTGTCCGGCGAAAAGATTGCTGAAGAAACGGTTGTGGATCCGACCTATACCTTGAAAGATGCTGTTCCGGGCATGGATTACTCTTTTGAAGTGAAGGCTCTGGGTAGCGGCTTGGATGAGAGCAGTTATTCTGATTTTGTTAAGGCAAAAACCGAAGTGCCGACAGAAGCTCCCTCGGGCGACGGTTCTATTGTCCTCAATGATACCAAGGTCAACAAATCGACCATCAACGCCAATTTGACCGAGCTTGGCACGCTGGACTGGATTCAGACCGGCTTTGGTAGTCGCGGCGTGAATGATGTCATTGAACGCAAGAATCAGGATAAAGCCTATCTGCAGCGTTTCTACACGCCGTATAACAATCGTGTGGGCGATATTTTGCTGAATACCGACATTGGCTATACCTACACTTGGACAGATGGTACGAGTCAAGCCGCCGGAACCAGTAAAACAGCGCTGAATTTGGGCGTGAACTTTGGCAATCCTGCCTCTTTGACCGAATCGGCCACTCTGTGGACGGTGACAGCTCCGGCTACTACCTTGAATGGCAACAAGCTGATTCTGGACTGGGGTGCTTGGCAAGCGAAAGGGCATATCGACATTTCGCTGAGCGATAACAGCGCTCCAAAACAGACGATTGATTTTGATATCACCAATCCGGATGAGTTCCACCGTTATGAGATCGACTACAAGGTTCCTGAGGGAAGCAACGCAACGCTGGTGGTATCCTGCACGATTGAACAGAAGTATCACCAAGCCGGCAACACCATTATTGCGGCCGCGATGCTGCAGGGTGATCCGGTAGAACTGGATTCGCTGTCTGTGAAAGCTCCCACCAAAACCGAGTATTGGATCGGCGATGAAGAGCTGGATCTGACTGATTTGGAAGTGACGGCGAACTACACCTTTGGTGATAGCCGCAAGCTGCCTGCCTCGTCTTACACGGTGAGCGGTTTCGACACTTCCGCTGCTGGTGAAAAAGAGGTTACCGTTAGTTACACCGAAAATGGAGTGACCAAGACTGCAACCTTTAATGTAACGGTGAAAGCAGCGCTGCTGACCAAAATCGAGTTTACGCCGCCTGCTAAAATCGTTTACAAGCTTGGTGAAGCGTTTGAGCACAGCGGTATGATGACCACCGCTTATTACGAAGGCCGTTCGCCCCGCAATGTGGAAGCCAGTGTTATCGGCTTTGATGCAAACAAGCTGGGCAAGCAGGATCTGACAGTCAGTTACACCGAAGGTGATGTCACCAAGACGGCTGTTTTGACGGTGTATGTGTATGAGCTGGGTGACATCGACAACGATACCCATGTGGATGCCACGGATGCATTGATGGCGCTGCAGTTGGCGGCGAACAAGATCACCGTGGATGCCGGTCAAATGAAAGCAGCGAATGTAGACGGTGAAGGCAATGTCACAGCCGCCGATGCGTTGATGATTTTGAAGAAAGCCACTGGCGCGATTAACGATTTCCCGCGCGGCACCGGCGAATAATACTTGCTTATTCCTTATCTCCTTTTTTCCCCGGCAGAGTTCTCCGCTCTGCCGGGGTCTCCATTTTATAACAAAATACTGCTGAAGAGAATATGACACATAAAGCAAACGCCCCGACGGGTATACCCATCGGGGCGTTGAACATTTTTTTAGCAGGTTGCATCCGTTTCAGGGGTAGCATCGCCGCGCATACGCACTTTTTTCCAGCGTCCACCCAGATAGAATCCGAACGACAGCAGCATTGAAATGGTCCAGCCAATCGGCCAAGAGAGCCAGATGCCGGTGGTTCCCCACGGCTGGAAAAAGATAAAGGATAAAATCACCCGCAAAATCAAATCGGTAAATGTGGAAATCATAAATTCACCCATGGCGCCGGCGCCGCGCAGTACACCATCGGCAATCAGCTTAATACAAATGATAAAATAAAACGGGGTCACGATATGCAAAAAGGATGTACCGGTTTGCATGGCCAAATCCCCCTGCTTATTCATAAACAGACGCATCATCTCATCGCTGAAGAAGAATAGCGCCACGAAGAAGGGAACAGCCACCACAAAAGCCATAATCAACCCGGCGCGAAAGCCGGTCTTGACGCGGTCGTGTCGCGCAGCACCCATGTTTTGGGCGGTGAAGCTGGAAACACCGTTCGCCAGCGTAGTGAACGAGGTGATGGTAAAGGTATTCAGCTTGATGGCGGCGGAGTATCCGGCAATCACCGACGAACCGCAGCTGTTGATCAATCCCTGAATCAGAATATTACCGATCGAGATAAAGCTCTGTTGCAAAATACTGGGGATGGCGATGCGGGAAATCTCACGCAGCATCGACCACGAAAAGCGTTCTACCGGTTGCTCCACCGGTAAATTGCTGATGCGGCGAAGCAGCGTGATCAGCGCCAGCACGCAAGCAATGCCCTGTGCCAAGAAAGTCGCCCACGCCACGCCGGCTACATCCCAATGAAAAATCGCTACGAATATCCAGTCCAGCAGAATGTTGCCGAGCGACGAGCCAATCAAAAAGTAAAGCGGCGTTTTGGAATCGCCTAAAGATTGAAAAATACCGGTGCAGACATTGTATAAGAACAAAAAGGTGAATCCACCGATATAGATGCCCAGATACAGCGCGCCATCCGCAAAAATATTTTGCGGCGTTTGAATCCAGGTCATCATCTGCTGATTGAATATCAGCCCCAAAGCGGTCATACCCAGCGACAACACCAGCGAGGCAATCAGTGTGGTGGATACAGCGGTTTTCAAATCGCGGTACCGCCCGGCGCCGAACAGATGAGAGATCACCACGGAACAACCGATATTGCTGCCGACGGCGATTGCCATAAAAATCATGGTGATAGGGTAGGAGGCACCGATAGCGGCCAGCGCGCTTTCGCCATCGCGGGCGAATTGTCCGGCAATCATGCTATCGGCAATGTTGTACAATTGCTGGAAAATCACGCTGATAAACATGGGCAGCGAAAACAGCCATAATACGCGATGCGGATTTCCTTCTGTCAAATTGTGGTTCAAGCCAAACCATCTCCTTGGTGGGAATAAAACATACTTCAATCATACAGTATATCACAAATCACTGCCTTCGTAAATATCCGGTGCATGGACAGCAAAAGCGGTTGAGTAAAACTCAACCGCTTTTGCAATCTCGAAATATTATGATTTTTCCGGAACAAACATCATGAAGAAACTAACCGACAGCAGTCCACAGCATATCCAAATGGCTTTTTCGTGAAGAGCCATGGTGATCAAACTGCCGAGGCCTGCGCCGACAGCAAAAAGCAAAATAACGCCAAAATAGGTGAGAGCCTTCTGCAAGATCTTTCGATCATGCACCCGAAAATAAGCACACAATGCCTCCATCCCGCTGCGCATATTGCCAATGCACATGGTGCTGGCATATGCGTGACCACGCACTTTGTGAAAGGTTTGCACCTGCAATGCGCAGACAAAAGACACCAAAGCGTTGGCTGCCAAATTAACCTTTTGCGGAAAAAATCCCACCACAAACAGGAGATATATTTCACAAAGCAAAATAATCTGCCGCCAATGGATTTTTTCATAATGCTTCAAATGAATATGCACGATTTCTGCTGCGCCTGTTCCCACCAGAAACGCTATCACAGGAATGATATATTTGATCGATGTCTGCCAGTGCTCCTGAAAAAGACAGGTGCTGAGCAACACAATGTTTCCGGTTTGCGCGTTAGCAAACACACCGCCGCGGCAGCAAAATGTATACGCATCCTGAAATCCACCCGATAAAACAATAAAAACAGCGGTCAGAAACGAGTCGGACATTTGCCCGCGAAAACCTATGCGCTTGTTCATGCCCCAGGACCTCTTTTGCATTATCTATCAGAAAGATCAGTTACGCCATGGCCTTGTCGATGGCGGCAAGCTCGTCAGGAGTAAACTCAAGGTTGTTCAGTGCGCCGAGGTTGCTTTCCAGCTGCTCCACGCTGGACGCACCAATCAACGCCGAAGTGACCCGGTCGCCGCGCAAAATCCACGCCAGCGCCATTTGCGCCAGCGTTTGTCCGCGCGACGCAGCAATGTCGTTCAGCCGCCGGATCATGGCAAGCTGCTTGTCATCAATCGTGTTGCGCAACCCCTGATCGCGGGTCGCGCGCGAACCGGCCGGCACACCATTCAGGTATTTGTCAGTCAGCCGTCCTTGCGCCAAAGGCGAAAAAGCGATCGACCCCATGCCGTATTCATCCAGCACATCCTGCAAACCGTTTTCGATCCAACGATCCATCATATTGTAGCATGGCTGGTGAATCAGGCAGCGCACGCCCATCTGTTTCAGCAGCTCCACTGCCTCGCGGGTTTGCTGTGGTTGATAGTTGGAAATGCCCACATACAGCGCCTTGCCCTGCTGTACCGCCGTTGCAAGGGCGCCCATGGTTTCTTCCAGCGGCGTTTCCGGATCATACCGGTGGGAATAGAAGATGTCGACATAATCGACCCCCATCCGCGTCAACGATTGATCCAGCGATGCCAGCACATGCTTGCGGCTGCCCCATTCGCCGTACGGTCCCGGCCACATATTGTAGCCAGCTTTGGTGGACAGAATCAGCTGATCCCGATACGGTTTGAGATCGTTCTTGAGCACACGCCCGAAGGTTTCTTCGGCCGAACCTCCGACAGGACCATAGTTGTTCGCCATATCAAAGTGGGTGACACCAAGGTCAAACGCCCGCAGCAAAATCTTTCGGCAGTTTTCGTATACATTGACGCTGCCGAAATTCTGCCAAAGCCCCAACGAAATCGCCGGCAGCTTCAGCCCGCTTTTGCCGACGCGGTTATATTTCATGTGATCGTACCGATCACCGCGCGCATCATACGCCATTGCTGTTTCCTTCTTTCTAATAAATATTACAGAACCATGGTATTGATGGAGCCCGGCTCCAGCTGGAACGAATAGGTTTCGCCGTCCACCGTGAACGACACCGACTGCGCCATGGGGAAGGGGTTGTAGGTGTTCAGCACAACCGACCCGTCCGGATTGCGGAACGCCGTGGAGGTACCGGTCCAAGGTCCGGTGAGGCACAACCGCACGGCACCCGGCTGGATATAACGGGAGAAGTGTTTCATCACATAGAATTCAGGAGTCAGTTTGTAGTGACCGTCCTCGATCACGACCATCGAATTCTGGTGCCAGCCCCAACTGCTCATGCCACCCTGCTCCAGAATCATATTCCAATATACATAGGCCGACACGCCGTTGGTGAGATAGTGACGGAACAGGCTGTAAATATAGGTGGCATAATCCCAATCGTTGTTGCCGTTGCCGCATTCGTTTTCCGACTGGATCAACATCTTGTCGGGGAAGCTTTCGTGCGTTTGCGGCAGGCAATATTTGCCGTTCCACTGGTAGCTGACGCCCTTGCAATAGCGGCTGGCATCCTTGTCGTGGAAAATGCGGTTGGCATAATCATTGTAGGTTTTTTCGTCCGCGTTCAGCGTGCCGAGGAAAATATCGGTGTCCAGCCCCATTTCCTCAAACAGCGGTCCGATGTATTTCGCGATAAACTCGCGGAACTGGTCGCCGCTCCACAGGCAGGAGGGGAATTTGTGATCCGAGAACGGCTCATTCTGAATATGAATCTGGTTGATCTTGATGCCCTCGGCGGCATATGCCTGCACATACTTGGCAAAATACAGCGCATATGCTTTCAAGTTTTCCTCGGTCCAGACCAGACGGCCGAAATTGTACACCGGCGGGAATTTCATCCAGGTCGGCGGGCTCCACGGAGAGCCAAACATCTGCATCGAAGGATTGCGTTTGTACGCTTCCTTGATGTACGGCAGCATATAAGGACGATCCTCGTCAATGGAAAAATGCTCCATCGCATAATCGCCGGGGGTTTCGTTGTAGCTATACCACCGCGCGCCGTAGTCGCTGGCGCCGATGGACATTCGGTTAAAGTTCAGACGCAAACCGTCCGCCTGCGGGTCGAACAGCAGATCAAGTACCTTGTTCTGATCATCTTTCGACAACTTTTTCAGCGCTACGCCGCCCAACTCATTGAAGCAGCCGCCAAAGCCGATGATCGACTGGTCGGTGCGTCCGTCCGCCGTGATCGACGATCCGGTTTCCCCCGCGACCGGGGTGTATTCCTTGGCTTGAAAATACGCGTCCTTGGTGGTTTGGATCCATGTGACAGGTTTCATGCGTGTGTAACTCCTTTGTATTTATTCGTCGGCGTTGTCCGCCGTTTCTAACCATTGGCTTGATGGGGTGTCATCCAGCTTTTCGACACTGCGCAGCTTGCGTTGGATGGCACGGGTGCGCACCCCCACCAGCTTGTCCAGCTCCGCCCCCGCTTGATTCAGGCGGTTTTGCGTAGCGGCCAGGATATCCCCGAATTTATCAAATTCGGTTTTGACCGCCCCCAATATCGCCCAAACTTCGCTGCTGCGTTTTTGAATCGCAACTGTGCGAAAGCCCATCTGCAAACTGTTCAGCAGCGCTGCCATGGTGCTGGGGCCGGCAATGTTGACCTTGTAATCGCGCTGCAGCACTTCGACCAGCCCGCGGTTGACCACCTCGGCATACAGCCCCTCAAAGGGCAAAAACATAATACCGAATTCGGTGGTATGGGGCGGTTCGATGTATTTGTCGTGAATATCCTTGGCAAAGCTTTTGATGCGGGCGGACAGCGTTTGGAACGCCGCCTGTACCGCCTCGGCTGAACCGCTGTCATAAGCGTCCTGCAGCGCGACGTAGGCATCGCCCGGAAATTTGGAATCGATCGGGAGATAAACCGGCGCGCCGTCATCGCCGGGCAGCTTTACGGCATATTCCACCACATTTTTGCTGCCGGGCACAGTGGCGATGTTCGCTGCGTATTGCTCGGGAGAGAGGATTTCCTCCAAAATCGCGCCCAGCTGGATCTCACCCAAAATGCCGCGCGTTTTCACATTGGACAGCACTTTTTTCAAATCGCCGACGCCCACCGCCAGCGTTTGCATTTCGCCAAGCCCTTTGTATACCTGTTCCAGCCGTTCGTTTACCAGCCGGAACGATTGGGTCATTTTGTCCTCCAGTGTTTTTTGCAGCTTTTCATCCACCGTTTGGCGGATGCTGTCCAGTCGCTTGTTGTTGTCCTCCTGCATATATTGCAGGCTTTGCGCCATGGTTTGGCGCATCGCATCCAGTTTTTGCTCGTTGGTGGTTTCAAAGGTTTGAAACCGCGCTTCCAACTGTTTCATCATTGTCAGCACAGATTGGTTCATGGCTTGCTGCTTTTCGGAAATGCTGCGGTCAATATCGCCGATTTTCAGCATTTGCATATCGTTGCTGCTGCGCTGGTTACCGGCCAGCGTATCGCTGAGCATTTTGATGGATTGCTGCAGGGCATCCGCCTGTTCCTGGCGCGCCAGCCGCTCCTGCTCGGCAATCATGTCCTGTATCTGTCGCAGCAGCGCATCGTTTGATGGTGCGCTGCCGGCTTTTTCCAATTTGATCAGCCGCCACAATACGACCACCGTCAAACATAGCGAAACCGTCGCTATGATCCACGGTATATACTCCATAATATCTGTTTCCTCCACAATACAATCTTTGTTCAGTATAATGCAAAAAGCGCCTGATAGCAAGCGGATTTTTGAAAAAAGCAGGTGGTACAAAAAATCGTGCATTTTTTGATATATCTGTGAGTTGACAGCGTGAAAAAGCTATATTATGATAGGGGAAGATTGTGAAAAAGAGGAGGTGCCGCGGATTGATTCCGTTTTACGAAACCAGACGGGAAGAGATATTCGGATTTCGCTGTAACCGGCTGAACTATCCGCTGCATCTGCAGGCGACGGTCGAGTTTGTGTATGTGGCCAGCGGTCACCTGACCGTAACGCTCAACGGCGAGTGCCGCACGATGCACGAGGGCGAGTTGGTGGTGATCTTTCCCAACTGTACCCACAGCTATGATACGCCGTTTGTTCCGACGGCAGATCATAATTCCCAGACACAGGATTTGATCGTGGATGATATCTTGCTGCTGGGGGCGCAAACCTCGATGGCCGGTGAATATGCGGAGGGTTTGACTCACAGTCAGCCGCAGCGCCCTTTTTTACCGGCCGAGCTGGTGCCGCCGGAGATTCCGCAGAGCATTCGCCGTCTGCTGCAGCAAGATGCTACCCGAAACCCGGATTTGCCGCTGTGCCGCGCCTATTTGCAGCTGATTCTGGCGCTGGTGTGGCCGCATTTGCAGTTAAAGCCCACCGGCGAACACGATTTTGATGATCTGGTATATCAGGTCAGCGCCTACATCGTGCAAAATTATCAAAAGTCATTTTCACTTGAAGATATGGCGAACGCGTTGGGGGTCAGCAAATACCGGTTATCCCGCATCTTCTCCAACCAGATGCGCATGAGCTTTAATGAGCATCTCAACAATGTGCGTGTCAGTGTGGCGCAGGGATTGCTCAGCTCCACCGACAAACCCATTACCGATATCATTTATGATTGCGGATTTGAAAGCCAAGCGACCTTTAATCGGGTGTTTCGCAAAATTTGCGGGGTCAGCCCGCGCGAATACCGCCGTGGCCACCGCTTGGCATAAGCATTTTCAGCCAGAGAAAGGATGTCTTCTATGATACAAGACAAGCAGTTTTCGCGTGAGGTGGTCGGCAAGGCGATGCCGTATCGGGTATATACCCCCAAACATTACGATGCCGAGCCGGAAACCCAGTTCCCGCTGGTGGTGTTTTTGCATGGCGCAGGCGAGCGGGGTACCGATTTGCAGGGGGTGACTCGTCATGGTCCGCTGCACGAAGTGGCTACCGGGCGGGAATTCCCTTTCTTGATCGCGGCACCGCAGCTGTCCGGTCAGGAGTATTGGGGCGGCTATATCGAGTCGCTGAACGCATGGTTGGATGATCTGTTTGCAACATATCGCATTGATCCGGATCGTGTGTATCTGACCGGACTCAGCATGGGTGGCACCGGCACATGGCTGTGGGCAATGGCATCTGCCAAACGGTTTGCGGCAATCATGCCCATGTGCGGTACTGGCATCTGCTGGTGTGCCGGCAATGTGAAAGAGCTACCTATCTGGACATTCCACGGCAGTGCCGACGAGATCATTCCGGTGGAGGAAAGCATCCATATGGTCAACCGCGTCAACGCCTGCGGTGGGCACGCGCGCCTCACCATTTGCGAGGGATACACCCACGACTGCTGGACTGACACCTACGCCCGCGAGGATATTTACGAATGGCTTCTGTCGCACCGACGGCAGCACTGATACAATCGAAAAGGAAGAAAATTCACCTCCCGTTGTCGTCTTGTGTAGACTGATAGCGGGAGGTGAGGTGTATGCGGCGACAAAGGCACTATGCGCGGCGAAACGCATTGTCTTGGCGGGCGTGGCTGGCGCTTTTGCTGGTAACATTGTTGGCGGCGGTAGTGTGGGCAGATATTCGCGTGCGTCCGCTGGTGCATGCCTATGGGCTCAAACACGCGCAAACCGTTTGCACGCGTGCCATCAACCAGTCGGTGACCGATTTGCTTGAGCAGCAAGCGGTGCCGTATGGCGACCTGGTAAAGGTGGAAAAGGACGCAGACGGCAGCATCCAGTCGGTGGAGGCAGACGCGATGTGCGTCAACCGACTGAAAGCCGCCATCACCAATACGGTGTTGGATCGGTTGGAACAGCAGGATGTGCGCACATTAAATATTCCGCTGGGCACGCTGACCGGCAGCCATCTGCTCACCGGACGCGGACCGTCACTGCCGGTGCAAATGGGCATCTCCGCAACGGTGCTCACCAATATCCGCAGCGAATTTTCTGCCGCCGGCATCAACCAGACCTGCCATCAACTGTATGTGGAGCTGGAAGCGCAGTTGTATGCTACCTTGCCGGGTGAACCGGAAACGGTGACGGTCACCAGCGAGTTTTTGCTGGCAGAAACCATTTTGGCGGGGGATGTGCCGGGGCTTTTTGCCGATAGGCAGAAAACCGTGGCTTGATGGCTGGTATTTTGCTGCGCTTTCTGTTATACTAGAAGTATCAAAACCGGGAGGCAAACAACATGGATAAGCAACAGGCCCGCGAGCGTGTGGCGGAACTCAACAAGCTCATCGACTACCACAGCAAACGGTACTATGACGACGACGCACCCGAAATTGAAGATGATGAGTTTGATGCGCTGACCCGCGAGCTGCGAGCGCTGGAGGAAGCCTATCCCGATCTCGTTTCGCCCGATTCCTATACCCGCAAGATTCATGGCGAGGTATCCAACCTGTTTTCGCCGGTGCAGCACGAAGTGCCTCTGGCCAGCTTACAGGATGTGTTTTCGCTGGAAGAGGTGCGGGCGTTTGACCAACGGGTGCGGGAAAGCGTTCCGCATCCGGTATATGTGGTGGAGCCCAAAATCGACGGGCTATCGGTGGCGCTGGAATACCAAAACGGGGAGCTGGTGCGCGGCGCGACCCGCGGCGACGGCAACACCGGCGAGGATGTAACCGCCAATCTGCGCACCATCCGTACCTTGCCGGCGCGTTTGTCCCGTCCGGTGACCCGCACGATTGTGCGCGGCGAGGTGTATATGCCGCGCGAATCGTTTGCCGCTTTGGTGGAGCAGCAGGAACAAAACGGGGAAAAGACATTTAAGAATCCCCGCAACGCGGCGGCAGGTTCTCTGCGGCAAAAGGATTCCCGTGTGACCCGTCGCCGGAATTTGGCGCTGTTTATCTTTAATCTCCAACTGGAGGAAGGGGAGAACATTGCCGGACACGCCGCTTCTTTGCAGGCCATGAGCGATTGGGGTTTGCCGGTGATTCCATTTTACAAGGTGACTTCATCAATCGATGAGGTGCTTGAGGAGGTGCAGCGCATCGGTTCGCTGCGCAGCTCTTTGCCGTTTGATATTGACGGTGCGGTGATCAAGGTGGATGCTTTCGCCGATCGGGCACTGCTTGGCAGCACCGCCAAATACCCCAAATGGGCGGTGGCTTATAAATACCCGCCGGAGGAAAAGCTGACCACCTTGCTGGATGTGGAGGTGCAGGTGGGGCGCACCGGTGTACTGACACCGACCGGTGTGTTTGAACCGGTGACATTGGCGGGTACGACCGTCAGCCGTGCCACGCTGCACAACGAAGATTTTATCCGCGAAAAGGGCATCGGCATTGGCGACCAGGTCATTATGCGCAAAGCGGGGGATATCATTCCCGAAGTGCTGCGGGTCGAGCACCACGCTCCGCACAGTACACCGTACCAGATGCCGCGCGTCTGTCCCTCCTGTGGCTCTCCTGTGGCGCGGGAGGAGGGTGAAGCCGCGCTGCGTTGTTCCAATCCGGAATGTCCCGCCCAGCGGCTGCGCCATCTGATCCATTTTGCCTCACGCGACGCGATGGATATCGAGGGGTTGGGTCCTGCCGTGCTCGAACAGTTGGTGGACAGCGGGCTGGTCAGCAACGCATACGATCTATATCGTCTGAAAAAAGAGGATATTGCCGGGTTGGAGGGCTTGGGCGACAAGTCGGCGGATAATCTGCTGCAGTCGCTGGAACGGTCCAAAAGCGCCGATCTGTACCGCGTGGTCTATGCTCTGGGGATTCGCCATGTGGGCGAAAAAGCCGCCAAGCTGCTTGTCAGTCGTTTTCACGATATGGACGCGCTGCTGTCCGCATCGGTGGAGGAAATTGCCGCCATCGACGGCTTCGGCGATGTGATGGCACAAAGTGTGGTGCATTTTCTGGCGTTGCCGCAGTCGCGCCATTTCATCGAACAGCTGCGCGCGGCGGGCGTGAATATGCAGGCAGCCGAAAGTTCCGTCACCGATGACCGGTTTGCGGATATGACCTTTGTGCTGACGGGTACGCTTCCACATCTCAAACGACAGGAAGCCGCCGCCATTATTGAGCGATTGGGCGGCAAAACCGCCGGCAGCGTTTCCAAAAAGACCAGCGTGGTTGTGGCGGGGGAAGACGCCGGCAGCAAACTGACCAAAGCGCAGCAGCTGGGCATAACCGTTGTAGATGAAGCGGAATTTTTGACCATGGCGGGGGAGCTGCCGCTGGTATAAAATTAACACGCACCACCCAGAACCAGGTGGTGCGTGTACCTTTTACATAAAGCGGAGGAGCAATATGAATACAGCGTCCATTACAGCGATCGCGCATATTTATAACGACTTTGAAGAAAAGTTCGGCATCCCGCGCCAAAGCGGATTGGTGCCGGAAATGCAATCGCAGATTGTGTTTGAAAAAGAGTATCAGGTGGAAGAAGCGCTGCGGGGTATCGAGGGTTACTCACATTTGTGGTTAATTTGGCAATTTTCCGAATGTATCGGCAAGCCGTGGAGCCCCACTGTGCGCCCGCCCCGCTTGGGCGGTAACCAGCGCGTTGGTGTGTTTGCCACCCGCTCGCCGTTTCGGCCAAACAATCTGGGGTTGTCATCGGTGTCATTGGTGGGGGTGGAGCATACGCCGGAACACGGCGCTGTGCTCCGGATTGCGGGAGCCGATTTGATGAACGGTACCCCAATTTTTGATATCAAGCCGTACATTGCCTATACCGATGCCCATTCCGATGCCGTGTGTGGCTTTACCGATCAGGTGGCGTACCGCACGCTGCCGGTAAAGTGCGCAGAGAAACTGCTGGCGGTGGTGTCACCGGACAAGCGTGAAGCACTGTTGGCGGTGCTGAAACAGAACCCGCGTCCTGCGTATCATCACGATGCTGATCGGGTGTATCGTATGGATTTTGGTCCCTATACCGTCGCCTTTCGCGCCACAGACGAAGCCATCGTGGTGTGCGATATCCAACCGCGGTAAAGCTCTTATTGTGCCGCTTCGCGATACTGCCGCGGTGTCACGCCGGTTTCGCGCTTAAACAGGCGGATAAAGTTGTTGGTGTCGTTGAACCCGCAGCGAATGCCGATGTCCTGTACCGGGATATGGGTGTTCAGCAGCAACTCCTTCGCTTTGGCGACGCGGTTGAGCATGATGTATTTTTGCGGACTGCATCCCACCGCCTCGGTAAAGCAATGGGAAACATAACAGGAATTCAAAAAATATTGATCGGCCAGCTGAGATAGCGAGATCGGTTCGTTATAATGCTGCTCCAAATACACGCGGATCTCATAAATCGCCGGGTTGACTGGGCGAAAAAGAGCAGCAAAGCGTTCGGGATGCTCCCGATAGCAGGCGATCAGTATCAAATTGAGCAGCGAGGAACGGTTCAGCTCCGCCAGCGGTTGGTCTGTGTTGACCTCTGTCAGCAACCGTGCCCAGGCGCTTTCAACCTCCTCAAAATGCTGCATACAGAACACATGACAAAAATTGGCCGGTCGGTTGACGAATACCCCGCGCAGACGCGGTTCGCTTACCAGCTGGGGCAGTTGACTTGGCGGAATCAAAATATAATAACGCCGGTATTCTCCTTCGACGATATGGATGTTGTGCTCTTCCAGCTTGCTGATAAACACCAACGAGTGGGGAAGCACGGTATAGGTTTGGGCACCGATGCTGATCTCTACGGTGCCGGATACAACATACAACAGCTCGTAGGCATTGTGAAAATGCCGCTCGAACGGTTTGGTTTTATCGGAATACGCACATTCCAAATGGTGCATAGGGGGCATTCTCCTTTCTGTGCGAAGATGCTCTATGGTTATCATACGCATTCTTTTGAAAAAAAGCAAGCCATATGCCGCGCTTTTATGACAAAAAGTGGGGACATCGCTGCATTGACAGACGCGCGCGGCGCTACTATAATGAAAATCAATCTCTTTGAGGAAAGTGGGACAAGCATGAAAAAGCGTTTGGCGTGGCTTTTGAGTATATGTATGTTGTTTTGTATGGGGGGCGCAGCGTTGGCGGCGGGAGAGCCGGTTCTGTCTTTTTCGGTACAAAGCCGTTCGATGGATATCAGGGAATCCTGTAGCTTTTCTGCTTTGCTGAAAACCGGCAAGGCGGTGCGCTGGACAAGTACCGATTCGTCGGTGGCTGCTGTGAATGCGGGTGGTATCGTTACCGGCGTGCAGCGCGGTACAGCTGTGATTGAGGCATGGGATGCGGCCGGCAATCGTGCCGTCTGCACGGCCGTGGTCGGCTATTACGAAGGTGTGGATCTGTCGTATTCCAACGGAACGGTGAATTTTGAAAAGCTGAAACAGCAGGGCATCGATTTTGCCATGATTCGCAGCTCCTATGGCTGGTACGACGATAAAACCCAGCCGATCGATTTCCAGTTTGATGCGCAGTTTAAGCGTAATGTGACCGAAGCCAAGCGGGTCGGCATGCCGTTTGGATTGTACCATTTCAGCTATGCGGTGACGGTGCAGGAAGCCCGTTTAGAGGCAGACTATGTGCTGCAAGCCTTGAAATGGGCAGGGCTGCAGCCTTCTGATCTCAAGCTGCCGATCGCGTTGGATGTGGAAGTGAACACCACGTATTATCCCAACCTGGACAAACTGCACGCGATGGGGACAGCCGAAGCCAACAAAGTCTTGCTGGCGTTTTGCAATGTGTTGACCAAAGCTGGATATCGGGTGGCGCTGTATACCAGTAAGGCGCACTTTACCTATTGCTTTGATGTCAAAGCGTTGGAACAGGCGGGCGTAGGCTTGTGGATGGCGTGGTATACCGATCAACCAACACTCACCACGCCGCCGAGCATTGACGGTGTGAACCCGTTTATGTGGCAATACGCCGATGACGGTCAGGCGTCCGGTGTGACCGGCGCGGTGGATAAAAATGTACTGTATATGTCCTCCGGCATACAGCTGCACGATTGGGAATCGTTCGCATTTCCGGTGGCGCCGGTCGGCGGAGCGGGGGATTTGAACCGCGATGGATACATTACCGCTGAGGATGCACTGATGACTCTTCAAGCGGCGACCGAAAAAATTGATTTAGCGGACGACACATCGCTGGCGGATGTGGATGCCGACGGGCATATTACCGCGACGGACGCTCTGTTGAGCTTACAATACGCCACGCGAAAAATCACATCCTTTCATTAAAACATAAAAAGAGCACCGGAGCGGCTGATATCAACCGCTCCGGTGCTCTTTTTATGCCTGTTCGGCAAGGTCGCGCGCTTCTGCCAACAGCGCTTCTTTTTCATTCGGCAACCGCTCGTCAATCACCGCTTCCAGCAATTGATCCAGTATGTGTCCCAGTGCCTCACCGGGTGCTATGCCCATATCCATCAAATCTCGACCGTTGATTGCCAATTGCCGACGCGAGCAGCAAAGCTGTTCGGCAATGATTTCGTTAGCCAAATCCACCATACGCTGCCACTCTTGCTGCCGTTTTGGACGAATGGCGGCAGCTTGTGCTTCGCTATCGGCATGCTTTACAGCCAGCCAGCGGCGGAATCCTTCTTCGCCCATTCGCCCGATCCATCGCCGCACGACCGGTCGCGTGATGGGCAGCACCATATCGTGCCATTCGATGAGCTGCACAACTGTGTCGATGGTGGCGCGCTCGGCTTTTAAGGCGGTCAGACGAACAGCCGCCAAGGCCGCACTCTTTTTGGCATGTCCGTAAAAGTGGTCACAGCCGGTGTCATCTGTCGTGCGGCAGAGCGGTTTTCCTGCATCGTGAAACAGCATGGTCAGTCGCAGAATGGGGTCCGGCGCAATCGCTGCTACGCTGGCGGCAGTGTGTTCGTAAACATCCAAATGATGACAGGGGTGATGCTGCGGATAGCCGACCATGGCACTGATTTCGGGTAGGATGACCGCCAGCACATCCGGATAATCCAGCAATATGGATTGCACTTGCCCCCCACACAGCAGTAAAACCAGTTCGTGATACAGCCGTTCCACCGATACGTGACAAAGCGTAGGGGATAGACGGCGAGCCGCGTCAGATGTTTGCTGATCAATGGCAAAGTCTAGCACGCTGGCAAACCGCAGCGCCCGCATAATTCGCAGCGCATCCTCCTGTAATCGCTTATCCGGATCGCCCACACAACGAATCACCTTTGCCGTTAAATCCTGCTGCCCGCCAAAGGGATCGACAATACCGGCTTGCGGATGATAAGCCATGGCGTTGACGGTAAAATCCCGCCGTGCCAAGTCCTCTTGTAAAGAGGTCGTGAAGTGCACCTCGTTTGGATGACGGTGGTCGGTATAATCGCCGTCCACGCGGTAAGTTGTTACTTCCACCGGCAGTCCGTCCGCTATCACCGTTACGGTGCCGTGTGCCAATCCCGTGGGGATAACGGAAAAGTGCTGAAATATCCGTATCATATCGTCGGGCGAAGCGTTAGTGGTCACATCCCAATCGTGGGGAGTGCGCCCCATCAAGCTGTCACGCACGCACCCGCCCACAACGAACGCTTCAAATCCAGCGTTGGTCAGAGTGCTTAACACTTGTAGCACAGGGATGGCAATTTGCATGAGATCCCTTCTTTCGACAAAATTTGATACCTCTTGACAATTATAATAAAAGTGCGGGAAACGCGTGAATGAAATTCACTGATTTTGCAGGTTGAAAGAAAAATGTGTTTTTGGTAGAATTATGGGTAAAGAGAGGAGGCTGGAATAATGGGACATTCCATAGATGCGGCTTTAACTACGGAACGAACCTTTTCCAACCGATTGTGGGAGAAGGTATATATCGCCTACTACGATCGGGTCAAACGGTATGCATTCTGTATTTTGAAGCGTAAAAGCGAAGCGGAGGATGTGGCGCAAAACACCTTCATTCGTGTGCGTAATCATCTGGATCAAGCGGACGATGATGACCACGGTAAATTCAGCCGGTATTTGCTGCAAATTGCGCGGAATTTATCGATCGATCAGCTAAAGCGTGACGCGCGCGAAACCAATCTTCCACAAGAGGGGATGGAGGAACTTATGGGTTGCGTGCCGTCAACAGAAGATACGGTTATGCATCGCGAGGACAGACGGCGCATCGACGCGGCTGTGGGCGAATTGAACGACGATTGGCAGCGAGCGGTTCGTATGCGGTACATACAGGACTATCCGGAAAAGCAGATTGCCGAAAAAATGGGGGTGTCGGCCAATCTGGTGGCGGTGTGGCTGTGTCGTGCCCGCAAGGATTTGCGCGAAAACAAGAATATTTAGTATAAACAAACGGGGTTGAACGCACGCGTTCAACCCCGTTAATCGTACAATGATTAAATCTCGCGGATCTTGAAACCGTAGCCCCAAACGGTATCGATCGACAGGCGAGAACCAACCAGCTTGCGGCGAATCCGTTTCAGCGTATCGTCCGCAACGCGGGTAGCCGGATTATGGTCGATGCCCCATACAGCCGGGAGCAGCTCGCTGCGCGGCACCGCACGGGCGGTGCATAATGTAACAATAGTTCAATTCTACAAATTTCCGCGCAATTCTGTATGATA